>Ga0134123_10000003_pt1 | contig 139461 bp, 270 predicted proteins | sample KB303_FD_96460 | JGI IMG/M metagenome (GOLD analysis project Ga0134123, IMG submission 96460) | Terrestrial soil microbial communities without Nitrogen fertilizer from Kellogg Biological Station, Michigan, USA - KB3-0-3 | ecosystem: Environmental > Terrestrial > Soil > Unclassified ...
ATGGGTATTTCTATCACTAACTTTGGTGAATATTTGGCTGGGCTGGAAGAAGACGAAAGACCAAACAATGTTATTGTAGTAAGTCTAACTGATGGCCTAGAGAATTCTTCCAAAGAATATACAGCTAATACGGTAAAAACAATGATCGAACATCAACGTGATGTTTATAGTTGGGATTTTGTTTTCCTTGCTGCTAATCAAGATGCTGTACTGACTGCAAGCGAGTATGGCATTAGTCGTGGATCTTCTCTGACTTTTGGTGCTAATAGTGAAGGTATGCGTGAAAGTATGGCGGTTATGGATTCATATGTCGCTGGTACACGATCCGGCCGTGGTTATGAAATTAGCGATGAAGATCGATATAAGAGTATGGGTTGACGCGCTAGTGTTGATATGCTAGACTAGTGATCTGGGAAATTCCGGTTCGAGTCCGGGCCAACCTCTTAAAGGGGCAGGTAGAATAATTGGAATAATTCACCCGGAATCATGCCCTTATAACATAAAAGTAATGTACCAATCTTGTAAATTGGAAAATGGGGGGCGGTACCTCATAGGGGCTCTTTGCATTCGAACGCGTTTTACTGTATACTTTGTATATGAATCAGTGTTCGAATTGCCAGAAGGAAACTAAAAACAAAAAATACTGTAGTAGATCTTGTTCTGCGACAGTAAATAATAAAGGTATATTGAGAAATCAGCCGGGCGGCACAAGAAAAGCCAGAGGTGACGTAAAATGCTTATATTGTTCTAGTGATATTCTAAGTAAGAATATAGGTAAATACTGTAGTGTTACCTGCCATAGAAGATTTGAAAATTCAATCTTATTAAATAAATGGCTTACTGGTGAGTGGGATGGATCATCATCGCAAGGTGCATCTAAAATAGTCAAAGACTATTTATTAAAACTATGCAACAATGAATGCTCTAAATGCGGTTGGAAAGAAATAAATCCAGTTACCAACAAAGTACCATTAGAACTCAACCATATTGATGGGAATAGTACGAATAATGTAATTTCAAATCTAGAAATAGTTTGTCCAAACTGTCATTCTCTTACTCCCAATTTTAGAGCATTAAATAAAAATAGTAAAAGGGGGTACAGAAGAAAATGATTTTAATAGAAGAAGTAGTAAAGCCAAAAGAACTTGGTTCAGACCATCTTATTTTTGATGGAAAATCTTGGCAAAATGTAATAGTCGTATCTCATGGTATATACGAAACAAAAGATTCTGAAATTTCCATTAGTCTTTCCGATGGAACAAAAATTACTAAAAATATTTCAGATGATGTTAAAGCTTTTAAAGTATTAGATTATAACAAATCTACAAATTATTACCATGTTCCATTAGGGCCTAAGTAGCGAGCCGGGGGTTCGACTCCTGCATGTGGCTCTTTGTTATTAACTATCAAAGGATATATGATGGCTGAAGCCAGTTTGAATAAAGTTCAAGTAGCTCGTCCAGTTGTGTATGATACAGTTGATGAAGTAAATCTTAGAATGTCTCTATCAGAAGCAAAGTTTATTGCCGCTCTTATGTCAAGAGTGGGTGGAAATCCAGAAAATAGCATGAGAAAACATGCCGATTCTATTATTGATGCACTGTCACCAGTTGTTGGTAGACGTCATTTTACCAATGATTGTTGGTTTGAAAATGGATACGATTGGGATGTACGTGCACACTTTAGTTTTGGTAATGATACAGATGCAGATGACAGCACAAAGGAGTTTCAATGGTAAATTTACCAGATCCATTTCCGTTTAAAGTAAGTTTCGATTTCTCTTCACATGTTGGTTCTTCAAAGAATCAAACAAAAGGATTCAAGACGGCAAGAGATCGTGAAAAATGGCTTGTAGCGAATAGAAATAATCTAAAGAATGTAAAAAAGATTTAAGTTTAAAATCCTTTAATTGGTGGTATACTATAAGAGCCAATTAAGGAGGGTTATAATTGACAGATTCAAATAACTCCCAAATTTATCTGGCGATTAGAGATTTAGCAGACACTATGGTGTTTAAATTTGAATCTCTAAGAGATGAATTGCGGGAGGTGAAACGTAGAATGGCAGATCTTAATCAAAGCATTGAAGACCTTCGTGTTGCAGTCGCTGATGTTGCTGTTCGTGTAGCTGCATTGACTGGTCCTTTACAGGATCAATTACGTGAACTAGAAGCAGCTTTGGCAGCAGAAAGAGAAGCAGCGGTAGTATTGGCAGCAACAGAAGATGCTGAAGACGTACAACAGAATGCTGATCTTGCAGACGCACGTGCTCGTGTTGATGCAGCTCTAGCTGATGCTCAGTCAGCAGCAGACAATATTGAGGGTGAAGTTGCAAGACTAAATCAGGTTGCAGCTCCAGTAGTCTGATAATATAAAATGGTGGAAGTCATTCAATGTACGGAATGGGAATGACATGAGTCAAGGTGCAGGTTACTTGGCTCTTTATGGTTTCTAAAAGAGGATTTATGTCAAATAAAGATATAATCAAATGGACAAGATATCTTAAAACGGCGGAAGCTGAAAAGAGTAATCAAGTTTATAAGGCTAGAGATCCAGACATATCTAAAAAAGATCTTGCTATTATTATAAAAAGAGTACGCAAGCTTAACAGAGACATTAGTAATTTTAGAAAACTGTTGGGATATGAGTAAAGGCGCGGGTGAAGATGGTTGACTCCCCGACCTCAAGCTGCTAGACTAGAACACATGCGAGACGGACTAAGCAACTACGGCTACAGCTACCGATATCAACTTGTGAACGGCGGTACGAAGTGGTATACTCGTACAGCCTGGTGTAGATCAGAGCAAGAACGAGACGCATTATTTCCTAAGCTTAAAAATATTCATAAGCCAGATGGAACATATTCAGCAGTTAAAGACTTTAGAAAAGCAGTAAGATAATATAACTTAGTTGGCTATGCAACTAGAACCAGATCCCATGCATGATTATGGCTGGTGAGCAATAGAGTAGCAAGGGATAGAATTATCATGCTTCTATTTCCCAAGTAGTCTATTGCACATAGCGCACACAGATTCGCTTAGTTGGGAAACTAAAAATGTCTGGTAACGAGACGGCGTCTGTTGCACGGGTTATCTGTGGCCCACTATGATTCGGTAGCTGAGGGGATTAGCTTCGGTCTCTTAAACCGACGACGTGGGTTCGATTCCCACCCGAATCACGTGAAAAGTATTGAAACACATGCAGAGTTTCATCATCTAAAAAATAGAACAACTGTCTCAATATTTGTTGAATGGGATGATGGTTCTAAAAAAAGACTTGATATGTTTTTAGATTATCCATTAGATTTAGATCCTAAAAAACAAGCAGAAATTTTATTAAAACTGCATAGATATATAGAAAAATTTTAACTAGATCCCCTAGCTCAATAGGCTAGAGCAACGTCCTTTTAAGTCGTGGGTTCTGGGTTCGAATCCCAGGGGGATCACGCGCGGTACTGACCAAGACGTACAGTGGAGCTAGATTATAGATTCGTAATTGACCTGCGAAATATAATCAGTCAAAGAATGGCAATATTTCTGAGACACTTGGTATGCCGCTCATCATTGGCACTTAATACTAGTTAAACCAAGTTCGATTCTTGGGAGCGGCTCATGGCTAAAATAAGATGTCAGGTAAATGGAACAGACGGTAGAACCGTAGTAAAATGTACGAGTAAAGCAACCTGTGTTGTTAATTATCATGGTAATCATATGTATTCATGTAAAAGACATTCAGGTTCCGTAGGTCCAATCATAAGAAAATTAGCAAAACCGGGTGAAGATCCAAAATAAATGGCAAGAGATAAATGTGAAGCAGAATCTTATGGTTCTAAATGTACAAATAAAGCAACAACATTAGTACAATTCGGTGGAAGAACACATCGTGTTTGCAACGGACATATTCGCGGTGAAGTGATAGGACCAATCAAATAGACCTGCTATCAAAGGATTTAGATGGCTTCAAAATATGCTAGTTTTAATGCTATAATTCTAAAACTTAATTTTAGTATCAACATCTTTTATGATAGAAAAGATAATGTTTATGAAAGTAGAACTTCTTGTGTGATTTGTCATGGAACAATTCTTTCGGGTAAAAAGACAAAAGTTCAAGATTCAAAAATTCTTATTAAAAGTCTTATCAGGAGTCATTTAATAAGAAAACATGGTGTAAAATAGCAGAGAAATCTGCTAATGTTCCGTTAGCTCAGTTGGTAGAGCTGGAGATTCTTAATCTCTGAGTCATAGGTTCAAGTCCTATACGGAATACTTTATGAGTCGATTAATATCGTTCATCACAGTGAATAAGGAAATATAGCCCCGAGGGGCATTTGCATTACCCAAACGATATTTGCAACATATTCATATTAAACAAGGAGTTGAAATGGCTGTTCATGGTAAAGGATCATTTGGTATTAAGATAACATGGCAACTTAATAGCGAAGAAGATTCATATTTTTATGAGACTGATAAAGAACGTAATAAACGTTTTAAGATTCATAATAGTTCAGAGAAGGTTCTAAGAGTAATTCGTGTAGATAGATGATTGAGCCTAATGGCTGTCGGTGGTGTGGAGCTGATAAGCAATCACATTTAAGCCGGTGGCAAGAAGATGTCAGTTGGCATGTATGGATAATGCCCTTGACTGAACAGATCAAACAGCGTATGTTAGACAGACGTAAGTTTAGATCGAACACACAAAGTGCTTGACATGCTGACACTGACCAGCTAGACTAGACCAAGTAAGAGCCGGTGACCTTCGGTTATCCAAATTAATCTAATAAATTGACAAATACCGAAAGTCAAAACATGTTTTTGCTTATAAAACTTCATACGAGCCGATGGAATTCGATTATCACACAAATTAAATTGGTTAATTAAAATAACAGGGTTAAGAACCCAATAACTCGAATCCACCTCATGTTCGTATAAAAACTTTGGACCGAAGCTTTACGGTTATCTGCATACATCGCACCCAATCCCGTTTAGCAACACACGTCCATATTCAATGGGTTATAGTTTATGCGCTAAAACACCAGCATTAGGGGCTGGCGAAACTGGTTCGACTCCAGTTAACCCACTTAATAAGAGGCGAAGCCTAAACGTTTATCTTTGAAAATATACACGTTAGCATTACATCTTCTTATAATACACTTATACACCTAACGAAAGGGTCGAATTACAATGTCAAAGGCACTAAATTCAGTTAACACAAAGAACACTGCACCAAAGCAGCAGGCAAAGTCCAATCAGGTTGTAAATAACGCCGGTGGATTTGTATTTAAGGTAAGCGACAAGGATCGTTTTGAACGCTTTCTTATTCTTGGTGTAGATGGTGGTACATATTACGTTAAGGAGCCTGATCTAGTCAATCAAAACCTTGATTTTGTTCGCGAATACATTTCAACAAATTCAATTGAAGCAATTGGCCAGATTGTTGATGTGTCTGCAAATGGTCGCGCTAAGTCTAACGATCCGGCGCTATTCTCACTTGCTCTTGCTATGAACACTGATGGTGTAGATCGTTCAATTGTTTCAGCGGCGGTGCTTAAGGTTGCTCGTACTTCTACGCATTTGTTCGCATATGCCGAATTCCTTAAGAATCTAGGTGGATGGGGTCGGGCAAAGAAGAATTCAATCGCCAATTGGTATGAGTCAAAGGATGCCGATAAGCTGGCTTATCAAGTTGTCAAGTATCGTCAGCGTAACGGCTGGACTCATCGAGATCTATTCCGTCTAGCTCATCCAAAGGGCATCAGTACTAGCATTGGTGACTTTGTTCTGGGCAAGGATCATGCACAGGTAGATGACCTTCGTACCATTGAAGGATTCAAGGCAATTCAGAAGGCTACTTCTATCAAGGAAGTGACTGATCTAATTAAGTCACATAATCTTCCTTGGGAAACTGCACCTACTGAATTTCACAAGAATCTAGAACTTTGGAAGACATTGTTCTATTCTGACAACCTTGGTCAAACAGCGCTACTACGTAACGTTGTTCGTATTGCCAAGCTTGGTGGATTCAATGATATGGTATTCGCGGCGGATTATGCAAAGCGTCTAGCTGATCCAGAACGTATTCTTAAGGGTCGTATCCATCCAATTGAATATCTAAATGCTGCTGTTGTCTATGAAGAGGGGCAGATCAACCGTCAATCTAGAGGGTATTCAACATATCTTGAGCGTATGGAGAAGAAGTGGAGCACAAACTCCAAGATTCTCAAGGCTTTGACTGAAGGTTATTACAAGGCATTCAAGAATGTAGAGCCTGCAAATAAGCGCACGCTAGTTGGTGTGGATGTTTCTGGTTCAATGAGCTGGTCTGCTGGTTTAGGCCTTGATCTTAGTTGTGCTCAAGTAGCCGGTGCGGTATCAATGCAAATTGCTCGCACAGAACCTTATTCTCTGATCAGAGGCTTCTCTAATGGTTTTGTAGACCTTGACATTACTGAGAATGATACTCTTGCCCAGGCAATGAGAAAGGTTCAGCGTAATAACTTTGGTTCTACGGACTGTTCGCTTCCTATGGAATGGGCAATTGAGAACAATGTTGAGATTGATCATTTCGTAATTATAACGGATAACGAAACTTACGAGGGTCGTCGTCACCCATTCCAAGCACTTAACGCCTATAGGCAAAAGACTGGAATCGATGCCCGCACTTCTGTTGTTGGTGTAGCAGCTACTGATTTTACAATCGCAGATGATTCAGGAAATATGATGGATTTTTGCGGCGTCGATAGTAACGCACCAAGAATGCTGGCTGATTTTGGTGGACATCGCATCTGATACTTGACCTTTCATTATCTTTAGGATATAATGAAAGGTATGATATCAGAAATAGATTTAAGTTGGCTCGCTGGATTACTGGAAGGCGAAGGTTCATTTATGATGGGCCGAAACACTGTCAAAGGTAAAATCTATCTTTATCCAAAGATTACGGTAACGATGACAGATCGAGATGTAATCCAGCGAGCCGCAGACTTGTTAGAAACAAGTCTTTATGCAATCCCAAATAAACGTGATGACAGATTAAATCAATATCGCGCACAAGTCAATGGCACCAGGGCCGCTTTAATTATGAGTCAACTAATACCTCACTTAGGTAATAGAAGAAAATCTAAAATTAATGAAATTTTAGAACAATATGGTGCAATTGAATCAACTGAGATTCGCAGATCTAGATCATGTAGGATTTCGGCGACAGAGCGTTGGGCTAAATATGGTACACGGAGCGGTAAACTCTAATTGAAGAGGGTTAACAGTCAAATGTTAACCCTCTTCCCTATTAAGGATTAACATGCTAAAAGTAACAGATGCTAAAGTCATCTGGTATAAAGATTTAGAAGATTATGTCAAAGAAACATATGGCAGAGAAATTGATATTCAGCGCGGTGAATATAGCAATGATTCATATCTAACAGTTACAGTAGATAAAAGATATCCTCAATGGTTTGATTGTAAGGGTTACGGCGAAGAATATGCCAATTGTGTAAAAGACTGGACTGCTGGGAAAGATATCGAATATTTCGATTACACTGTGCTGCTATGGGATATGGCAAATAAAGGTGTAATTGAAGAAGGCGAATACATTATTACTATCTATTGGTAGAATTCATGTGCCATTGAGTCTAACCAGCTTGATGTTATATGATAGGGGGTTCACGGTGTACGGTGATCTGGTCTTCTGACTGTGGTGGTTGGTAGAAGGTGATCCTAATGTAGGTTCGACTCCTACGCCCTCGCGTGTCAACCATATATTATAAATTCGAAGTTGTTTGGAAAGATCCAGATAAAAAGCCTGAGATCTTTAGATTTATTAAAGAAAATGCTAGAGATCGAGCCTTTATGAAGTATGCTAATCGTGACGATGTAAAAACTGTTCAATACAAAAAGTAAACTAACAAAGGAAAATTAAATGGGTGCTATTATCTTTCTGGCCGTCGTGGCAATTGTATTTCTTATTGCTGTAGGATCAGGTCTTGCTATGCGAAGTTCGTCGGATAAGGCAGTAGCCTTTGGTATTGCCGGAACTGTTTTTATTCTATTCTGGGCAGTATGGATCTTCTCTTCAGTATTTTATGTTGAGGCTCGTTCCGTCGGAATTGTTTCATCTTTTGGCAAGCCAAATGATAAGCCAGCAGATGTAGGCCTTAATATCTCAACGCCGTGGAGTGAAGTAACGCATTTCTCTACCGGTAATCAGCCAATGGATTTTGATGGTGATCAGAAGATCGGATTCAAACTGACAAACGCTGATGGTTCTGCTGATGGAGAAGCATGGATCAACTTTAATGGTTCTTGGCAGATTGCTGGTGATGACAAGGCTGTAGAGCTTTGGAAGGACCGTAAGGAATTTGACCGGGTAAAGAATGAAGTTGTTCTTCCTCTTGCTCAATCAGCCACAGTTGGTGTTATGGGTAAGTATAGTGCCGATGACGCAAACAACAGTGCTAACGTAGCCAAGTTTAACGTTGAGCTGATGACTGAGATTAACAAGGCGCTGAATCCTAAGGGTATCAGAGTAGAAAGCATTGCTGTACGCAGTGTTGACCTTTCTGATAAGGTAAAGGAACGCCTTGAGCGTAAGAATGCTGATAAGGTTGAAACGGAACGTGCTGTAATTCAGCAAGGCACGGCTAAGATTGAAGCCGAGACAAACAAGATTCTTCAAGAGAACCTTACTCCGCTAGTTATTCAGGCTAAGTGTATTGAGCTTACAAATAAGTGGAATGACGATAATAACGGTCAGCTTCCTGCTGGTTGGAATTGTATGGGTTCTACGCCTTTTGTAGCTACAAACCGATAATTTAGAAGCTAGCCGAAAGGCTAGCCAAGCTTCCGTAGTTTAATTGGATAAAATACCATCCTCCTAAGATGCAGAGCTGCGAGTTCGAATCTCGCCGGAAGCACATGTCAGATATAAATAGTTTCGAAAAAGATTTAGCAAATATTATTAATGAACATAGTATTGAATCTATGGTCGATATGCCAGATTTTATTCTAGCAAAGCTAATTACTATGTATGTGATCAGCTTAGCTTATGCCTTCGAGGAGAAAAAGGTATATTTTAATGAATAAATCATTGGAAAATCTTGAATCAGAAGTAAGCAGAAAAGTAAAAGTATTAGCCAATACCACTGATCCTACTAAAATCAAACAGCTCAATAAAGAAATTGATGCTTTAAATGTAAAAATCAAAGCAATGAGAGGGAAATAAAATGGCTATTGGCGATAAAGCATGGTTGGAAAATGAAAAACGTAAACTTATCAATCAAAGAACTGTAGCAATTGTTGCAGGTAAACGTTTGAAGGTTTATCGCCTTAACAATCAGATTGCCAAGATCGAACAGCAGATTAAAGACATGCGAGGAAATTAAACATGTCTAAAATACTAGTAATGGGCGATATTCATGGAAACTGGACTTGGACAAAAAAGATTATCGATGTAGCTGTTGCTGAAGACATCGATAAAATTATTCAAGTTGGTGACTTTGGAGTTTGGCCAGGTCCGGAAGGTAGAGAATATCTTTTGATTCTATCCAGATATCTAGTAAAGAAAAGCAAAAAGCTGGGTAGACAAGTTAATCTATATTTTCTGCCGGGAAATCACGAAGACTACAATCAAATCGATCAGTGGATGCTGAACATCAAACCAAATGAATATGGACACCGAGAGATCGAACCTAATCTTTTCTATACCGGTAAAGTAAATAGTTGGATTTGGGAAGGTAAAAAGTTCGGTGTGGTTGGTGGTGCAGTATCCATTGATAGACGTAGTCGTAAACTCAATGAATCATGGTGGCCGCAGGAGGTTCTTACTTCTGAAGAAATTCATCAGGCAAAAGAACTAGGCAAAGTCGATTATCTATTCACACATGATTGTCCAACACAACATCCATTCAACTTTCTGATTGATCACCTTGACTCCACTATTCATCGTCAGTTCATGACTGACATTGCCAGAGTACTGAAGCCAGAAGCATGGTTCCACGGTCACTATCATCACTATGCGGAGTATTTATTTCATCATGGTACCGGAGTGACCCCAGTTTATTCTCTGGATGCTGACGTACGTGCTACACACTCTCCAAGTCTTCAGCGTCATACGGTTGTGCTGGACGTAGAGACTGGTGTAGTATCCAGCATAGACAAGCAGTTCGAGTGGTTCGGTCAGAGATTCTATTTTGATAGGGAGCGTTAAGATGATGCATTCCAGTCTTGGTATGCGTATGAAAGAATATGAAAAGAATCTGGCTACAGATAATGGTGTCAATATCATTCGTCTTGACGGAAAGGCTTTTCATACATGGACCAAAAAGATTACTGGAAACAAGAATCCTTTTAGTTCAGTGATTCATGAATGTATGGTTACGGCAACAATAGAATTAGCCAAGGAAGTGCAAGGATTTAAGCTTGCATATACACAATCAGATGAAACTACGCTACTTATGGAAAATATTAATGAAAAAACTGAAGCGTGGTTCGGTGGCAAGACGCACAAAATTACTAGTGTTGCCGCGTCTATTTTTACTTATGCTTTTAATAATCGTTTTAAGTATTACATTGGTACTTTTGGCTATCCAGATATTCCTGCCTACTTTGATGCTCGTGTTCATTCTATTCCAGTAGAAGACGCACCGAATAATTTTGTATGGCGTCAGAAAGACTGGAATCGTAATTCAATTCAAATGCTTGGCCAGTACTATCTTCCTCGTAATGAGATGCAAAATCTTTCTAACACTCAAGTTCTTGAGTATCTTAGAGAATTAAGAGATATTGATTGGAATGATCTTGATGATTGGAAGAAGTATGGGACTTTCATTGCTAAGAATCATCTAGATTCAGAATCATATGGTCCTTATGTTGCATTTTCAGATTATCTAGATTATAAAGATATCGCAATTCATGCAGGCATTCACAATTATATTGATTGGGATTAATAAATGCTACCTACTAAAACAGATATTCATGTAAGTGGTGATTTGGGCGGGGAAAGAGTACAGATGCGCCTTGATGCTGATAGTACAGCGCATCTTATGTCACTATTGACAGATCTATATTCTGACCCGCTTCTAGCAGTAATCAGAGAATATAGTACAAATGCGTGGGATTCTCATGTAGCTGCTGGTGTAAATAAGCCAATTGAGGTAACCACACCAAATTATTTAACATCAACATTCCGTGTTAAAGATTATGGTCTTGGTATGGATGCGAATGATATTCGTGAAATCTATTCAAGTTATGGTGCTTCTACCAAGCGATCAAGCAATGATCAGGTTGGTATGCTCGGTCTTGGTAGTAAGAGTGGTTTGACTTATACCGATCAGTTTAATGTCATTGGTATTAAGAATGGTGTCAAGACCAGTGTTGCCGTTTCACGTTCTGGTGATGGTGGCGGTGTCATGGAAATCATCGATGCTTCTCCCACCAATGAACCTAATGGTGTTGAGATTATTATTCCTATTAAAAAGAACAGCAATATTTTGAGTAAAGCTGAACAGTTCTTCAGATTTTGGGAACCGGGCAGAGTTTTGCTTAATGGTAAAGAGCCGCACTATATCTGGGAAGATTCAACCAAGGTCGGTAGATTTTACATCATCAATGATGTAACAGACTATGTTGTCATGGGTAATGTCGCTTATCCGGTAAAGAATGAGATTACCGGCCAAGAGGGTTATAATCGTGAACGTGCTGTCGTAAAAGTTGATATCGGTGATGTTACCTTTACTCCTTCACGTGAATCATTGCAGATGACTCTTACCACTAAGAAAATGCTTTCAAGTTTACGTGAGGAATTCGCAGCAGAAGTAGTCAAGGAAATTGAAGTAAAGCTTTCTGCCTGTAATACTTATAAAGAAGCCTATAAAATGTTCAAGTCTTTAAGAAGCATGAATACTTTTACAAGGCACATGAATAATGCAACCTACAAGGGAGCAAAGTACATTGAGTCTTATAAATTTGATTGGCATGTCAGCGGATTTCATCGTGATCAAATCAGCGCGGTGGAAGCGAGAAATTCCAGTCTCGGTTATGGTCTTGATAATATAGTTATTATTCATGGCTTCGATTGTGCTAGATTGAATGCTCCACAGAAAAAGAAGATCAAGCTATATCTTGAGGACAATGGTATTCTTACCGGACAAGCTGTAGTATTTGTTAATAGAGATAAGCCTGATTCAGTATGGTTCAGTGAATGTCATCAGGTTGAATGGAAGACAATCAAGGCTATCAAGCTGGAATCTGCGAGGGTGGTAAGAACACAAGATACTTGGGATGTTCTTTGTTCACGTGGTAATAGGGATTACAATCAGACTGTAGATAATACAAAGAAGCTTATTTATGGTTCCGGCGCTGAAATCAATGCCGATGCTGATCCTATTCTTGACATTCTTATCAATAACGATACTCAGTTTCTTTTGGTTGGTAAAAATCGTCAAGATAAGTTTGTCAAGGCTAATCCAAAAGCAGTATATTGGCTTGACGAGGCTAAGGCCAGAGTGCTACACTATATTGATAACGTAGCAAAAGATGACGTTAAACTGATCGACCAAGATATGAATCACATTGATATTCTATCAAGACTGGATATGTCTAAAATTGATGATCCGGAAGTTAGTAGTATTGTATTCAGTGGTTCAGTAAATTCTCAGCACGCGGCACAACAACGATACAGCAATTATCGTAGATTGGCATCAAGACTAAAAGTTCCGGGTATGCCAGAACGTGTGGGTCGTGGCAATACAGATCTACTTGATAATTATCCTATGCTTACTCAGCTTGGATATAATTGTAGGTATGTTCCGGAAGAGCACATCTATGCTTACATGAATGCCATTTATGATTTAGGTCTATAAAATAAACCAACCCGAAAGGTAAATAAACATGTCAAGAGCAGTAAAATATAATCTAGTATGTAATGAATCAGATAATATTACAGTTTTCGTGGACGGTGAAATGTATGTCGCGGATTCAGATCACAATCCTAACTTTTCAGAGATCGTAGAAAAAGTACTTGCTGATGATGTTTCAGTAGTAGAACTATTTGATCTAGAAAAGACAGTCAGTAAGAAGTTTGAAAGACTATCAGAGCGAGTTGTTGTTCGTAATGGCAATATCTACTTTGATGGATCACCTGTTAACGATGTTCTTGGTAAGCAAGTTCTAAGATTCGTTGAAGATGACGTAGAAGATTGGCAGCCTCTTGTTCTATTCTGGGAGAATCTAGCCCAGAATCCCAATGAGCATTCACGTGAACAACTTTACAGTTGGCTTAATGATCGTAAATTCCAGATTTCTAAGAATGGTAACATTGTTGGATTTAAGGGTGTCAAGATTGTTAATGGTGAATATCGTTCAATTCACGCCGGTCCAGCAATTGTGGATGACGTCGAAATGAATGGATATATTCCTAATGCCATTGGTTCAGTAATTGAAATGCCTCGTGCAGATGTTCAATCTAATTCAGCCGTAGGTTGTTCAACTGGTCTACATGTTGGTACATATGATTATGCCAAGGATTTTGCTCAAGGCGCGGTGCTAACTGTTTCAGTTAATCCTCGTGATGTTGTGTCAGTTCCCTCTGATTGCAATGCAGCCAAGCTTAGAGTATGTCGTTATCGTGTAGTTAATGCAACAGCGGTAGAATGGTCAAGTGCTGTCTCTGACGTTGAAGATGACGAGGATAATGAAGACTATTGGTATGAAGACACCAATGACTATTGGACTTCCTAATGCTATAATTGGTTTATGATTAAAAACCCTAAACCTGGAGATTATGGATTAACGACTATTGGTGGCGTCCTAGGTTTCTTTGTGAGCCTAGGACAACATCTAGCCGGTGACTCAAGTAAATACACACATGCCTTCATTGTATTAGATGATAATACAGTCTTGGCAGCACAACCCGGTGGTGCTAGAATAGATAAGCTTAGTGACTACACCAACCGTGCAATCTACTCAGGCATGGACTTGACAGACACACAGCGACAGGCTATAGTAGAGCAAGCAAGAGCGCTTGAAGGCACTCCATACAGTTTCTTGGATTATTTAGCAATTGCCTTGGCAAGATTTGGTATTAAGCCAAAATGGTTAACTAATTTTATAGCCAATAAGAAACATATGATCTGTTCACAGCTTGTTGACGAAGTTTATCGACATGCTGGAATACAACTTTTTAATGATGGAAGATTACCTCAAGAAGTTACACCAGGCGATTTATTATATATTTTAGCCGGGGAACAAGACTGGATTGAATAGTGTCCTTTACACAGAAGTGTAGATATTGTAATGAAAAGCTAACTTCAGTTAGTAGAAATACTTTTAATATGACAATGAAAAATCATGTTATGAATAGATGTAAGAAAGCTACATCGGCTATTAAAAGAGTATGGATAGATCAATAAAATAAGCCCACTTGGGCTATACCCCGTTAGCTCATGCGGACAGAGCGACAGCCTTCTAAGCTGTAGGTAATTGGTTCAAATCCAATACGGGGTGCAAGTAGAATTCTAGATATCTACGAGTCAATATGGCGGTTCGAATCCGTAAGGGAAACATATTGATGCCAGAGTAAGCACTTTCCAGCGATGTTATGCGTAGTGAACGTGTAATATATCGAGTGGCTGTGTTGCTCTTTAACTGCCTATGTCCGAGTGGTTTAGGAAATCGTCTGCAAAACGATTCACGCCGGTTCAATTCCGGCTAGGCAGTCTTTTGAGGTGAAGAATGACAAGAGAACAAATACTAGCTGATATACTTACTATGATAGAAGCAATGCCAGATTATTATAGTCTATCAGCATTACAAACTATGGCAGCTAATAAACAATATACAATATTACAACTGGCAGAACACCCGCTAGGTGAAGGTAAATTCAGACTGGATTATGTAGTAAACAAAGCTAGCACCCCGGATAGATTTATGGTACAGATATTCGCTGATGGTGTTGGTGGAGATTTCTTTAATACATATTCAGATATAACAGATGTTGTTATTGTAGAATACAATAGTTCACAGTATGACGTATAATATTTATATATAATACACTGTTCATGGAGTTAGCTTTCCGAAAGGATAGGTGATAACATGGACCCGATATTCTGGTTACTAATCATTCTGGTAATTCTAGCTATTATATTTGTTGCAAGACGAGTATAATAGAAGCTAGCCGAAAGGCTAGCGAGGCCCTTTAGTTTAATAGCAAAACCACGGTGTTACATACCGTAGTAGAGGGGGCAGAACCTTCAAGGGCTACTCATATTACTGAAAATGAGGATAAAAATGTCATATCATTTAAGTAGTGATGCTAAGAAGTTATGTTTGCTAAAGTTTACACTTGCAAATTTGGATTCAAAAGATCCAAATAAAGATGCAGTTGCTAAAGAATTAGCATACATGGAGAAAAAGGTTAGAAAGAGTGTCGGTCGAAAAGACTGGCCTTTATTAAAAGCGGCAATTGATGGTTACTACAGCATGACTTACAGAAAGTAGTTTAAAATGAATAATAGCTTTAGATTTGCAATCTTGGTTGGCCTACAAAGACTTCCAAACTTATACGAGGGTACTGTGTTTGGTGCTGAAAAGGCCAAACGGAGAGCCAAAGGCAAGCTAGCACGTAAGGCCCGTAGGCTAAACAGAGCTTGACAAGTCACCGGAGACTTGCTAGACTACTAACTACAAGGTGGACGAAAGCCACTAGGCCACTGGCCTGGCAGGCCCGATGGGAAGTCTTAAATGGTGTGCAGCATTTATTAAACTGAAAGCTGCTGTATCCTCGGCACCAGCCTTGTTTCTAACTTAAGGAGAGAAATGCGCGAGAGAAGAGAATGTTTTCTTTGTGGTGATGTTGGAACTGTAGCCAAGAGACAAGATGATCATACCGGTAAATGGTTTTGTGCATCTAAAAAGCCTGGCGACAAGAAAACCTGTCTAGCTATTGCTAGAGAAACCATGCAAAGAAAGAAATAATAACTTAATGGTACTGTAGCCCAAAGAAAGAGGCGTGTAGCCTAAAGCTACATACAGTGTGAAAACTAGTCAGGTGTGAAATGACCTCACCAGTACCATTAGCAAGAGAAAATTGTATAATATAAATTGGCATGATATAATCATGCCAGGTGAATATAATATGGAAACAAGAGCTGAGCGCTTTGAACGAGATGTACCGGTAATCAATGAAATTATTGATGCTAGGATAGTAGAATCCGGCGGTGGAGATGGTGCAGCATTAGCAGGGCCATCAGATTATCCAGGTACTGATACAACAAATAATACTGTTGGCGTATCAATTAAAGCAGCAAGATCTGATCATTCACATAGTGGTGCTTCATTAACTGACTTAACTAATGGATTGGCTACTAAGGCAAATACCAATCACACTCATGATGATAGATATTATACTGAATCAGAAATAGATACAGCTTTAGCAGGCAAAGCCTCAAGCAGTCATACGCATACAATAGCCAATGTTACTGGATTGCAGACAGCAATCGACGGTAAGCAAGCGACCGACCAAGATCTAACAGATATAGCAGCTTTGACAGCATCAAATAATGATTTTCTACAGCGTAAATCAGGTGCATGGACTAATAGAACAATAGCACAGGTAAAAACAGATCTAGCTTATGCTACGGTAGCAACAAGTGGATCATTTGATGATTTAACAAATAAACCAGATCCTTCATTTATGGTAGAGAAGTATTATCAAGATGAATATGGTATTTATAGTATAACTGGATCTCCAATACATTTTCTATCTTCATCACCTTGGGGAGCAACTGATCATAATATATCAGCATTATTTGTTCCCGCCGGGAAAGCAATAACAGCGGTACGTGTAGCTATTAGAGTATCAGCATCATTTTCTGCTACATCAGCAGCATCACAAGTTAAGATATATGATGTTACTGGTGCCCTGATTGGATCATCACCAGACGATAATACAATGGCTCTAGCAAGAGGTTGGAGTCTACAAACATTATCAACACCAATTGCATCATCTGGTTCAAATAGATATGTATTTGTTGGTGTTTCATTAGGTGGTTTTGCCGGTGCATCATTGGCTTGGCCTACGGGCATTTCAACTGATGTACCTGAGATTACAAGCGTTGGTTCATTTACTGGATTAAGAAGAGGTTTTTATGCCTCTAATGCGTCTGGTTTGCCTGGTTCATTTAATCCGGCGTCGTATGGAACGGCTACATCATATCTACCGTTGCTTGGTCTTGTAGCTTGACATGCAGGCTGATCTAGGCTAAGATCGTATCAACAACACAAGCCCCCTTGGCTGGAATGGCAGACGCGCTGCACTCAAAATGCAGTCCTCGAAAGAGGGTATCGGTTCGAATCCGATAGGGGGTACGCTTTAAATAATGCCCGTGTGGCTGGAATGGCAGACGCGCCGTGCTTAGAACGCGGTCCAGAAATGGGTGCAGGTTCGACTCCTGTCACGGGTACTTTATTAATAAAACATTGGAGTTAATGTGAAATTATCACAATGTCTTGGTAAAAGAGTAAAGCATACAAGAAAGCCACCAAATAATCATATTATTGCTAACGGTGTTCTAGAAAGAACAAAACACGGTATATATGAGATTGCTCGTGACGACGGTGGCTATTCTGCAATATTCAATGGTGATACATTGGAATGCAATGGCAAAAGTTTTATTGTTAAACAATGACAAACTTAGTTTGTTCATACCTCTCGTAGCTCAATGGTAGAGCGTTGGGTTGTGATCCCAAATACGCGGGTTCGATTCTCGTCGGGGGGACTTTATAGGTTATCACGTAATCTCCGGAGGTTGATAATGAGTTGGTCAACAGGTGACAAATCAAATAGAAGTCTTAAAAAGACGGAAAAACATCCTTGCGATGTATGTGGTTTGTCTGTAGATCATTATATTGATGGAACAATTAGTAAACACAAGGTCTTTCTTTATAAGAGACTAAAAAATGGTTCTTATCAGAAGACTAGTAATTGGGCTTATTGCGATAATAAGAAGTGGCGATAATGGCGTCGAAACAAAAATGTGCAAAGTGTGGCAAGAACGTCATGCATTATGATGACCGTTCAATAGAAGTACATAAACCACCTGGTAAGACATTTTATTGTGATAGAAAGACTTATTAATGAGCAGACCTGGATATGGAATTATTGTTTACTACAAGAATGGTAAGACTTTAAAGCAAATTGTAGCCAATAATCCACGTACTAGAAACAATGTTATTAAACTCTGGCTTAAGAAACCAGATGTTGATAAAGTAGAAAAATATACTGAAAAAGATTATTTACCATAAGCCGAAAGGCTATGCTAGTGTTGAACAGGTGGTGTGTTCCGCAGACTGTAAATCTGCCGCTTCGGCATTGGGGGTTCGATTCCCTTCACTAGTACTTAAATTTATTGACTGATTAAGTTAGGACAATTGGCTTATGAGCTGGGTCAAAAGTCAGGGCTTAGGCTATATAAGGGCGAAATGCAGTCATTAATAGGCTCAATGGAAGAATGGCAACTGAGGGAATGTTGCACCCTGCCGGTAAGTCAGGGATTGATTGGACGCAATCATAAAACGTAGGTTCGAGTCCTCCTTCTTCCACTTCATATAATGAAAGGTATAAAATGATTACTGTCAGAGAACTAATTGAACAGCTTCAGGTTCTACCGCCGGAAACAACAGTATGGGTTGCAACTGATAATGAAGGTAATGATTACAGTGCTCTTCATCAGGTGGCAATGATGGATACATTTGAAACAGAAGAATACGACGATGTTATTGAAAAGTGGTACAAAGATGTATTCAAACGTCTAGGTGACGAAGAAGTCGTAATGCTTTGGCCGGTGAACTGATGCTTGATCCCAATGATAATATGATTTTTACGGTTGAAGATTTTCGAGGTATTACCGTAAAGATTGGTGATTTGATCGCTCGTGGTTTTGTTGTGGGTCGTAGTGCACATACCAGAATTGGTAAAGTATTACAGTTCAAGCGAATTCCGCAGGATTATGGGAAACCAAATTACTATGTCCAAGTTGATTGGATTATGGGAGAAGGATGGGGAATGCCAGCTAAACCAACACTTATTTTTGTACACCCATCAAAAAATAATGATTTCTTTATCGTAGACCTACCTTGAGGTAATGATGACTGATTATATTGATATGTACTATAAGCCCAGCCCAGGTGATAAAACAACCAAACGTCAATATGTTGAAGTGAGACGTAGTCGTGCTAGATATGGACTACACTATACTGATACATGGTCACTTGATCATTATTTAGCTATTGTCATTTCTAATTCATTGAAGATGCTTGCTGAACATTCTATTTCTTTTCCCGGCGTTGAACCGTTTGAAGATCCTGACGATTGGGTATCAGCACTACTGTATCACTCTGAAAGCTTCAAACTTTATGCTGAACGTGGCAAGTTTGAGACTGAATCTCATGGTGATTATGAATGGCCTGAACATGATTGGGATGATTATTTTCGAGAAGAAGATGGTCATACATATTGGAATCTTCCTGAAGATGAAGAAGAACCAATGCGTTTATGGTCTGAAAAATGCCGGGAGAATGAAGTAGTCACCAAAGAACGTATCGATGAATCCCTTGACTTTCTAAAAGAATGGTGGGAGGCACTATGGGACTAGATCATACAAGATATATTGTCTTTCTTAAGAGTGCTATTTTTTATCAAAACGCTAATCCAGGCCAAAGAATTGGTCAAGCATACTATAACTGTTTTAGGATTATGTGGCCTGGATTTGAACGTGAAGTTGTGAACACAGAATTTGATTGTTTTAATGATGATAATAAGCTACCAGGCTTCCTCACATGGGTACAAGCCAAGCTTGACATACTTGATGCTGGACTGTAGAATTAAGTCATCGCCAGGAGGTGACTTAAATGGTTCTTAAGCTAAAAGCTTTAGTTGCCAAGATTAAAGCTAATCTCCCATTGATTAAAATTCTTTGGCAAAATCGTAAACGTAAGTCGTAATAAATAGCCCGAAAGGGCCTTAGGAGCGAGCCAACGGATAGGCATTTTCTCTCCAAAAGAAAACGAAATACGGTTCGACTCCGTACGCTCCTGCTCTAATAAAACAACAGAATGGGTTACAATGAATAAGCGTCCACTTGCTGTTATTGGTGTCTGTGTCGCAGCTCTACTTATTGGTCTAATGCTTAGTGCATGTTCGGCAGTTGCACCTCGTTCAAGGGCTATGTGCGCGGTAGAAGAAGTAGAAACTGAAGTAAAGAATGGCGTAAGGCGTTTTGAAGTAGATTTCAAGAATGGTAAAGAGCAGGTCATTAGTGAAATTCAATACAACGTATGGAAGCGCAATCTTCCTGCGACTCTACCATGTCCTTGACAGTCAGATCGTCACATGCTAGACTAGCTGTACCGCCCGAAAGGGTATTGGGGTTAAGGTGTTAAGGGTTGCACAATTCTTTTGCAAGGAATAGGATAGGGTTCGACTCCCTATAGCTCCACTTTAAGGTATTAGTCCTCATCTAATACATCGATTGGCTTACTGTTAGAGTAGACCTTTAAGCGTGAATCGAAATCTGGGTGTAGTGAAATGGTATAATGCTAGTTTTGGGAACTAGTGACGGGAGTTCGATTCTCCCCATCCGGACTCACAAAAGGAGTTTATAATGTTTGATAAACTTTTAGGTCGTAAGACGCGTTGGAACTGGGGTAAAAACTCCAAAAATGAACTTCGACTAATTGAAAAACGTCAATTTATAAGAGACACATTTGAAGAGCTTGCTCAAGATAAAGACGAACAATTAGCCGATGAACAGGATAGAATATATCAAGAATGGCTGTCTAATCACTGGGCATTCAAAATGTTAAATGATAGTAACTAGCTGTAGGGAAGCTTGGTCATCCCACTACATTTGGATTGTAGAAAGCGCAAGTTCGAATCTTGCCAGCTAGACGTGTCAACCAAACATAAAGGTAATGGACCATTTGGTATAAAAATAGTATATCAAAATGGGGATATTGTGTATATGTGGAATAAAGATGAATCAAAAAGAGATTCTGAATATGCATATGCATTGAAATCGAAAGCTACTAGAGTAGCCGCCGGGGTGCAAAATCATCAAGTGACAAAAGTAAACAGATAAAACTAATATATCCAATAGCAACCAAAGGACAGAAATGGAAAACGTCAAGGCTTATGCAATCAAGGGAGCCATCTGGGTCGGCGTGATTGCATTAGGTTTATTAGTTTTTGTGGGGCAGCAAGAGGCGACAGATTTTCTTATGTGGGTAGTTACTACAATCAAGGAACTATTCATTGGAATTAAGACAGTCATCATCAATGTAAAGAATGGTGTTTAGAATTGACATCCCTTGATCTAGGATGTAAAATAAAAGATCAAGGCTGGCTTAGTTTAGAGGTAAAATAATTGGCTTCCACCCAATAGTCAAGGGTTCAATTCCCTTAGCCCGCACTACCCTTGGTGTTCGTAATTGTCCACCTTGGGCCAAGCGAATATGATGTAGTGGTAGCCTTTAACCTTGCCAAGGTTGGTGTGCGGGTTCGATTCCCGCTATTCGCTCATAAGGAGTTAAATAATGCGTAAAACGCATAGGTTTGAATCAATAAAAAGTGCTATTTGTAAGAAGTGTAGAAGAAAAGATTTTATAGAAGAGAAATGCAAGGATGATGGATGCGTTTTTGTTCAGACTAGAAGTATTCCATGTAAATGTGCAGAGAAACATCGTAGACAATTAATCAAGGATGCCAATAAGGCAGATAGCTACAAGAGGTCGACGTGGCGCGGTATGAAGTAAAGAAAAGATCAAATGAAGACTTTGTAAAAAGTAAATACAGAAATAAACCATATGCTGAACATTGTTTTGGTGTGTGGGATCGTGTTAATAACCATTGGATCATTGGTTATGATTTCAGATCAAAATCGGCTTGTAATGCAATGTGTGACATTCTTAATTTAAGAGAGAGTTCTCTACGGCCGGGTAGAAAACGCGTAAATGGTAAAGGATCTGATTTTCAATGAGACCATATCAAGTATTGCCTTGTCAGCTAGATAAGATAGCAATTTATAACTTCAAAAGTAAGAAATTTGTAACACCGCCGATTAGAAATACAGTCTCGAATAGAGAAATTCTTAGACAGCAATGTGATAAAATGAATAAAGCCTCTAAATGAGGTCAAGGCGGAGGGATTGGTATCCAACTAAGATTCATATCCTTGGTTTTGTGAGTTCGACTCTCACCTTCGCTACGTACGGTTTGCTAGGTTGACAGTAAAACCGCTGATTGATAAGCTTACATCACTGCCCTAGGGCGGCAATCAAAATCCTAGCACTAAAACTACAATGGAGTTGATATGGATCAACGATCTAGAAATCGTATTCGTGAACATGGCTCACATTGGATTGAAATAGAAGAAAGAAATAATGTATTGTGTCTTGGTGGTCCTGCTATTCTGATGAAATGCCAAGGCAAATGTAATTGGTTTGGTTGGATTAAAACTGAGGCACTGAGGAGTACTAATGTCTAAATGGCATGAAAAGATTGCTAAAGAGCTTGGTTCTCATCATAGTGATACACAGGCTGTTGTTCGTTCAGGAAAACGCGGTGCGAAGAAACGTACTAATAGACTTGAACGTAGGATATCAAAGCTACAAGCAAGAGCTATGGAGTCTTTGACTGAAGAACGAAAGAAGCAAGCTTTTATGCTATTGGATGATATGTAATGGCAAGAATGATTAATAGAATTCAATGCGCTAACAACGAATGCATCAAGCGTTGTGGTCATTGCTTTTCTTACAGAAACAAAAGAGTAAAGAGTGGTATTAGGTCACTCGAAAAGAAGCAATGGCTTAGAGAAATCTAAGCTTTGGCCACTTAAATGTTAATGGATGCATAGAAGACTGAAAATCTTCAAGTCAGGGATCGTTACCCTGGGGTGGCACGTGAAATATTATTTGTTTAATTATAGTCAAGGTGTTATAACCGGGATATATACTTCAAGTGAATTACCCTCAAATGTACCAGATTCAAACTGCTATCAAAAAGATTTTGATATAGAATTTAAATATTTTGATATGAACATTTTTAATGCATATGTTTGGCTAGGAAAAGATGGAACACCAAGCATTGTATGGGTAACAGAATATGAAATGAAAAGACGTGAAGCCGACAGAGATGAACGGTTGGCTAAACATAAAGATAATGAAGATGCTTGGTAAGCTAGGCTGGTTTGGTCAATGCTCTTGTTGTAATGGTCCTAGATCAAAACATCAAATGAAACGTCTTGAGAAGCGTTTGTGGAAAAGAGAATATAATGTCAGATAATTTTTCAGGCAATCTTGCAATTGGTAAAGATCGTTATGTAGCAAGACCCCATGAAGACAAATGGGGAGTATATGATAATGTAAATAAGTGTTTTACCAAAACTGGTCTTACAAAAGCTTCAGCTTTAGCAGAAGTAGATAGACTAAAGACCAGACATAGAAAATAGTTTTGGAGCGGGGTGGTGCAGTTTGGTAGCTCAGCGGGTTCATATCCCGAAGGTCGAAGGTTCAAATCCTTCCCCCGCTATTTTAAGGAGTTAAAATGCATAGACCAATTTATCATAATGATCAGCCATATATGGCTAAAGCAGAAATATGTAAAGAATGTAGTCACGATGATGTTTTAGTTCCAGTAAGTTTTTGCCCGGAAGCAATGAGATATCTAGAGGCTGATGAAAGACTAGATGATCTAATCGCTGCTTGGCACGCCGGTGCAGAACCAATGAAGCAATTACATGAGTATTTAGGTTGGACCATACTGGAATATACATATTGGGTTGTGACTTCGGAACTTCCACAACATTTTATAGATGAACGATTTAAGGATTAAAATGATTTATACAGTAGAGCTTCGTGATGTAAAAGATAAATCTCTAATTTATGCTGATGAACTAGAGACAGAAATTGCTCTGAATGAACAACAAATTGCTGACTTCGCTCACCGAGTGATCACGGACTATGACCTTGACACACACGGGCCTGACGACTACACTGTAACTCTACGGCTTGATAAGGACTAAGATGTCTGATAGATATATAGTCAAGCGCCGCAGTGGTAAAACAAATTCCGGCGGAAATATTTATGGCTTTGGTATCTGGGACAGTCATAAAAAGAAGTGGGCAGTTTCAGATGTTGTTTCCACTACAAGACAAGCACAAGCCAAAGCCGATGATATGAATGAACTAGCTAGATATGTTTAGCCCAAAATAGAAGAATTATAACGAGGGGATTTTATAATGGGTTTGTTTAAGGATAAGGCAGCAGCATCACTAACGTGGTCAGTGTCTAAGATCAAAGACAAGAGTATGCAGCAGTACTATAAGCAAAAGGGCAAAATCCGTAAGGGTGTATGTCCTGAATGTGGAAATCCTATTAGTAAGGATGGCTATATTCATGATAAGTGTATTAGGGCGGCTAAGAGTGCTGTTGCTAGTATGACTTCTTCGCATAATATTCGTAACACAGTACACTGTCAAACTTGTGGTACTAATATCAATACTACGCATTCATGGAACCGCCCTAATTGCTGCAAGAACGAGTAATTAATTTATAGTATAATGGTTGTGGGTGACTGAAGTGGAACCCTCACATAAACTTATGGACCGATAAAAATTGTTTATCCTACACAACCTGCGGGTTATGGGTTCGAATCCCATCTTGTAGCTCAAGTGGCAGAGCAGCAGTCAAAACAAACGATTTTAACCCACATGTCCATATTAATGCCCAATGGTGTAACTGGCAGCACGACGGTCTCTGAAATCGTTAGTCCAGATTCGAATTCTGGTTGGGCAGCAAGTTTAATTATAGGATAAGATATAATGAGCGAAAAAGAACTTCGTAAAATTAATAAAATTATAGCTGCTATTAAAATTTCTTTACGTAATAGTAAGGATGAAGAAGCTAATAAAAGAAATAATAAAAGACTTGCTGAGCTTGAAGCTCAGAAGGCCAGGATTATACAAAACCGACATCCTGATTAGCTTAAAAATGGAGACTTTATGAATAATAAACAAAGAGTTGAAAACATTGAATACAGAATAACACAGACGAAAAAGCTCTTAAACAGTAGCGATAAGAAATCAGAAGCATATAAGGCTGTTAAGAAAGATTTACAAGGACTTGATGCCAGTTTGAGGGTAGCAAAGAGTAGTCTAAAGAAAGAAATCGATAATCTTAAGAAAACAATCAAGTTGGTTAAAATGCAGTTGAGAACTAGTCCTCATCCAGAACTAAAGCTTAAATGTCAAAAAGAAATTGAACGTCTTCAGAATCAATTGAACAAACTACAATAATAGCCCGAAAGGGTTAATTCCGGATGTACGTTGGCGTGCAACCCATACTTTGAATATGGGCCATCAAAGGTTCGATTCCTTTTCCGGAAGCTTAATGGATTATTCATTAACACTATGTTATAATCTAACGTAGGTGAATATGAATAATGGCAACTAAATACGAAAGATTTCTTAGATATCACGATATTGATATCCAGGCTATAGAACAAGCAACTATAGATCACGCAAATCTGGCCGGGTTGGAAGATGTCAATGCTGTAGGTGCTACAACAGGTCAAGTATTGACAAAGTTAATAGGTGGAACATATGGTTTCGCTACTCCTGCTGCTGGTGATGCTTATACTAAAGCAGAAACAGATGATCTATTAGATCTTAAAGTTGATTCAACACTTTTAGGTGCTAATTCCGGTGTTGCTCAATTGGATTCCGGCGGCCAACTGCCATCGGCTCAATTAACAACACACAATCATGATACGCTTTACTATACAAAGTCACAGGTTGACACATCTTTAAGTGGTAAATCCAATACTGGACATACACACGCTATTTCAGATGTCACTGGTTTGACAACGGCATTAGCCGATAAACTTGATGATTCACAATTAGGTGCGGCAAGCGGTGTTGCCAGTCTTGATGGATCTGGTAAGATTCCTTTTGGTCAAATACCAGTCGGTTCTACATCAAGCACTGTGACCGTAGGAAATGACTCTAGACTGTCAGATAGTCGTACCCCAACCGCTCACGCTAGCTCACATTTTACGGGCGGAGGCGACGCTCTTACGGCCGCTAATATAGGTGCTGTTGCTACATCAGCCGTAGCCGCTGCCAGTGGTGTTGCCAGTCTTGACGCCGGTACAAAGATACCAATTGCACAGGTTCCAACAGGAACATCAGGTTCAACAGTAGCATTAGGTAACCACACACATTCAATTTATCAGTTAACATCAGAAAAAGCAGCGGCATCAGGTTATGCAAGCCTTGATTCTGGTGTAAAAGTTCCTATTGCACAATTACCTACAGGAACATCTTCAACAACTGTCGCCATTGGTAATGATTCACGTTTATCAGATGCCAGAACTCCAACAGCTCACGCATCATCACATTTATATACTGGCTCTGATGCCATTACTTTAACTGTTGCTGTTGCATCCGCTGCTGCAAGACCAGTATCAGGTTTATACAATGGTTTTAGAATTTATAGAACAGATCGTAAATGGGTTGAAGTATATGATGGTTCATTATGGCGTGTTCAGGGTGTTGCTGTAGCTTCAGGTGCATCAGACTTGACAACTGCCGTTGACTCACCGTATGCTGGTCAACTAGCGTTTAGAACAGACGCCGGACAAGTCTATGAATATGATGGCTCTGTATGGTTGCCAGAGGGTCAAATTGCTGGTAGGATAGCAACTGGCGCAGGTTTTATTAACTCAGCCATCGCCGGTACAGAAACTAATATAGCCAAGATTGCCATAGAAAACTATCGTGTTACATCTGGTAGATTTTATGTACTTAATGTTAATATGTATGCAAACTTCTCAATTGTTGATGATTCATTCATAGTAAGAGTAAGAAAAGATACTGCTGTTTCCGGTACTATTGTTGCCGAATGGCCTTGGATTGTTGACGTAGCTGGTTATGATGATGCAAGATCATTCAGTCAGCCATATAAAGCAACAGCCAATGATACTGATGCTGATTATTATGTCAGCGTTCAAAGAGCAGCCGGTTCGGGAACATGTTCTGTTAATGGTGATAAGCGTACATCATTCTGGATTGATGATCGTGGTGCTGACACGGCAGTATGGTCTGAAGTCGCGTAGTTGACATCGCTGCTAGCTACATGCTAGACTAGCAGCAACAAGCCTAGTTGGTCCAAGGGTTAAGACGGTTTTCTGATAAGAAACAAAAAGAGGTTCAACTCCTCTACTAGGTACGATCTTTTCTTAACGTTGATAAAATGTTAAGAGGCTTTTAACAATGGCGAAAGTGTAGTCTAGAATGCATTTGATTGTTAACGGCTGGGGTTGGGAAAACTTCATTGATCGCCAAGCTCGGTTAGTTAAGAGGATATAATAACAGACTACGAATCTGTCGTCGGGGGTTCGATTCCCCCACTGAGCACTTTATAATTGAAACAACCATCTTACGGTGGTTGTTTTTACTTTAAGGAATATCTAGGTTTTTGCGAAAAGCGCGCAAAGATCCGCTGGATTAACTTTGGTTACCACATGATGAAGATTGGTAAATAAAATGAATAAAAATGAATGTTCCAAATACGGATGTAAGAACATACCAGAATATTTGGTATGTCCAACCAGATCCAAGAGAACAAAGAAACAAAATTGGCTTCCTTATTGTAAGCCACATGCAGAAGGATGGCAGCGTCAAGGCTTCACCATCGAAAAGTCTTGACATCAACCATTGAGCTTGATAGAGTCTCACCAGGAGGTAGTGATGACAGCACCTAAATGTACAAAAAGCAGTTGTAGCGCGAAATCTACACATATAATTGCTCCATTTACCACCGGTTATTATCCAACAGAAGAGTATTTTCCGTATTGTAAAAAGCACGCCAAAGAGCTACATATACGTGGATATAACATGTTGAAGGAGCCAAGATTCAAATGAGTTTTACCATTAAGAGTAAATATACTGACGAAGGCGCTATTTACAAGAATCTAAACATTTCTACAAAAGCGACTACTGGAGCAAAGGTAGTATCGTGTGTTATCACAGCGTTGGTAATTACACCAATTGTACTTGCTAGTATCTTCGGTCCTATTGCTTTTCTGTCATATATTGGCAGCATGATTATTAGCATAATCGTCATTGGTATTTCGGTTGAAATGGGCGTGGATAATTCAATAGAAGTACGTAAGCATGATGGTATGGCTGAATATTATGATACTTTGTCAAAATCTGTAGCTTTTACTCTTAAAGATCTCAGTGAGTATGAAGAAGAAATTAGAAATAGTGTAGACCCAAATACTTTATATAGTGAAGTACTAGAAAAGCTTACGAAATATCGTAATCTGGTTCAGCTTGGCAAGGGAACCGTAGCAGAAAAAGATCTAGGTCTCTATCATAAAAACATGAAATTACTATTGGAGACTTGTCGGAAGATTCGTCAGGATGACCTTTTGATTACAGATCAAGTGCTATATTCTACTTTGAATGGTCTGGGCGAACTACAAAAGGATAAATAATGTTTTTTTGCGATTCATGTAGGGCTAAGAACAAATGGCCTGGAATTGTTGCTAAATCTTATGGTAGATGTGAGGTATGCTTCCGACACACTTCATGCTATGATGTGCCCAGCAAATACTTACCAAAGGCCATTAAGCGGCAATGGTCTACACACGATGTAGCGCTTTTGGCAAGTCAAATTGCAGAACTAGTAGAACAATATGATCTTAAAACAGAATTTCAGACAGCCAACTTAGCGGTTGATTTTGTATTCAGCCTGCTAGCATATAATGACAAAGAACATTACGATACGGATGTGATGGGAAACTAATGGCAACGATCAAAGTTGATTATGATAAGAATACTGGTAATTATTTTGCTTATGCGGGAACCCACTACATTAAGGGTCCGGACTATGGTCCTGTTTGCCGAGAAGTAAATCGTTTGAAAATGACAGCTAAGCCTACTGCAAGAGCACGTAAAGCTCATAAAGAAGCTACCGGAAACTAAAAAGGATAATAAGATGCAGCTAGATAATCCAGTAATCATGAAACTTAAGGATAAGTACACCAAGGGTGGCAAGGGTCAGCTTGGTTTTAAGCCGCCCGCCGGTGGTGGAAATAGTACTAAGAAGCGTGCCAATAAGCATAAGGCTTCTGAAGCACAACGTAAGGCTATTCTGCTGACTCAACGTAAGCGTGTTCTAGTACTCCAAGCCAATGGTAAGCTAGTAATGCGGGATGCATAATGCCATCAACAGATTTTAAATCAATCAATCGGAAGTTCAAGAATGATTTAGTTAGATTTGCTAAATCACGAGGTATTAAGATTCATGTTGTCAAGCAACAGTCAGGCTTTGATGTAACGATTATGTGCGGCTCTGACGTACTTGGTACAACTGGATTCTGAAAGTAATCCGTTTAGTATAATGGTATTGCACCGGTACCCATCGGTAATACGGGTTCGATTCCCGTAGCGGATTATTCAACAAGAGGAGTAATGTAATGACTAGTTTTTCATCAATGTTTGAATCTGCTCTAATCAAATTAGTTGAAGATAGAACTGATGAATCAATTGCCAGGATTATGAAATTTGAGGAAAGTAGTTATACTGACGGATACTGTGAATCATGTTGGTACGAAGAAGCTTGTGTTGATATTAAATACGAGTTAACTGATGGCAGTATCAAAGAGTTTACTTATATTGGTGAATTCAGTGATCTTATCAGAGAATTGACGGAGGAATGATGACAGAAATTAGATTAGAAGGCTCTTTTGATGAAGATGGAACAACGTGGGGCCTTGATGTTTGGGAAGTAAATGGTAAGTTTCATGTGGTTGCCACTTCTGAAGACGAAGAGACAGGATACGGCGGTGCAGAATTGGATGCTGAACAAGTAAGTCTATTAGTAGCGGCCGGTCTTGAATATCTAGCAAAGTATCGACATGGCGAATACCAGACTGCTTCTAAAGACTAATCACGGAGTATGATATACTGTCTCTATGGAAGAGACATGGAAAGAATTTTATAAAGGATATTTTATATCTAATCTAGGCAGAGTCAGAAGAAATTACGGTCCTAGACTTAATAACGAAGGGTTTTGTTATTTAAAACCTTTTCTAACAAAAAGTAGAAAAGCCATGAGCTTTGTTATAAAGCCTAAACATGACCCTTTTAAGGCCTATCAGGTTCATAACTTAGTGTCTAAGTATTTTATGACTCCCCCTAAACGTGGGGAGTTTATTAGACATAAAGATGGCGATGCCCGAAATAATAGAGTAGATAATTTAGAATATTATAGAAGATCTAGAAAGCCTTATATCAGTAATGATGGTTATAGAAGAATTCATGATTTTGACCATCCCAATTCTGATTCAGAAGGATGGTTGGCTGAACATAGGTATGTTATGTCAAAATCCCTCAATAGACCATTGAGACCTAGTGAAAATGTCCACCATATTAATGGCATAAGATCCGATAATAGATTAGAGAATCTGGAATTATGGGTTTCTCATCAACCAAGAGGACAACGCCCAATTGATTTAGTTGAATGGGCTAAAGAAATCTTAGATATATATGGCGATGAAGTTGGCTAACACAAGAGTTCTTTTAAAATGCCATCACGGCTCTCATCTTTATGGGCTTTCGACCCCAACATCCGACCTTGATTACTATGAGATATTTGAATATCCTTGGCAAAAATATAGACCAAGAAAACAAGTATCTCAGGTAATCAAGGACGATGTTGATTTAACTGAAACATCGTTGGATAGATTCCAAGACATGTGTTTTAAAGGTATCCCTCAATCATTGGAAGCATTATTTGCCGGTGAGCAACACTGGGTGAAATATCATACTTCATGGTATGATAAACGTGAATCAATTGAGAACAATCTTCATATTTATCATATGGATATTATTGAAACATATAAAAGAACAGCCTTGAACTTCTTTTTGAAAGATGATTTCAAAAAGAATAGACATGCTTTCAGACTTATGCATAATATCAATGAATTCAAACAGTGTGGCAGATTTGACCCAACATTAAATATAAATACGCGCGAGTCCATTACTCGAACTGCCGTGTTGCCCCGACAACGGCGTGAAGAAATCTTTTTGGATCTCTTTTATAATACTTTCTATCAATAAACAATCTTATGGGGATTTAATGTATATCAGCAATTTACTAGATGCGGAGCTACTTGGTAGTCACATCCGCAATGGATATGTCACGGCAAGGCGACACCCACATTTGCCGTTGACTATTCTTAACTACACGCCTAAAGCTCAGTATGAGCAAATGTGGGACGAAGTGACTACACGATGCCGTGGTCTCGTTGTTGATAATAAAGGTGAAATCGCGGCAAACTGTATGTATAAGTTTTTTAACTATGGTGAGCCTAATGCCAAAGACATTGATTTATCAGGCCCGGTACAAGTTACCGACAAGCTTGATGGATCTATGGGCCTGGTAGCTTTTTATGAGGATGTTTTATTTACCGCAACTCGTGGTTCCTTTGAGTCCGAACAGGCTCAATTTGCCTACGATCATATTATGAAGACTCCAGGTTATGCTGATGCTTTTCATACTATTTGTGGTAATTCTGTTACCGCTGTCGTAGAGATCATCTATCCGGAAAACCGTATTGTGGTTGATTATGGTGAAATGCGCGATGTTGTTTTAATCGGTGCTATTGCCAACAATGAACTATCAAATGGTCGTCAATTATGGATTCCTGCGGATAAGTTTTATTCTTGGCCTGGTCCACGTGTTGAGAAGTTCAATGCAAAGACTTTTGAAGATGCTTTACGTATTCCTCCTAGAATCAATAAGGAAGGTATCGTAGTATACTTTGAAAACACCGGGGATAGACTAAAGTTAAAGCAGCAGGATTATCTAATTGCCCATAAGTTTGTGTCTAATTTAACACCAAAGAATGTATGGCAGCAATTACATGATGGCAATACTTTAGAGAATTTGCTTGAAATGGCACCGGATGAATTTCACGATACAGTTAGAGAATATGTAGCAAGTATACAGAAGAGTTTTGACCATCTGTTAAGGTTGGTCAATATTGAGTTTGATAAAATAGACAGATCATTAACTCCAGGCTATTCACGTAAGGACTTTGCGTTAGCAGTAGCAAAGAATCCTTACAGAGGTCATCTGTTCCATGTGCTTGACCAACGTAGTGACTTGCTGGTAGAGTCTGTCTGGAAGGCCATCCAACCTTAAGGAAGTAAAATGGTTTTAACCAGATTAACCGTTATAATTATGATCGTACTAAGTATCTTCAATCCGTCATTATGGCTTTGGACGATTATTGCTTTAGTTATTGTAGAGCTTGACTGGATCTCAGTACGATCTTATTATAAGAATAAAGTTAAGATAGTAGAAAAACCAGTAGAAACTATTAAGTTTAAAGATTCTCCAATTCAGCAAAATAAAATTAATGAACTTGAAAGCAAGCTGGTCATTTCTAAAACTTCGGTTGAAGGTCAGCTTGCTTATCAAACCAAAGAAATTAATAGATTAATCAAAGAAAACGCTAGCTTATCCATACTGGTCGAAAAGCAAGCTATTCAAATCGATGAACTAAAGGAACAAAATGTTTCCGATTCTTGAGATTTACCAGGGGCTACCCGCTTCTGGTAAGTCCACTCAAGCTAAGCTAGAAGTAGAAAAAGATCTAGGTAATACAATCAGAGTGAATCGTGATCTGATTCGTGTTATGCTTCATAACAATATCTTTGATCGTAAGCTAACTGAACCACGCACTATTGCCGCCAGAAATACCTTGATTCGTGATGGACTAAAGCGCGGCGTTCGTGTAATTTGCGACGATACCAATCTTGATCCAAGAGTTGTCAAGGATCTTATCAATATTGCTGAATTCTTCGGGGCTGAGGTTCGTATTACTCAGTTTGATGTTGATGTAAACGAATGTATTCGACGTGACAAGGCAAGAGCAGATCTGCCGGGTGAAGTTTCGGTAGGTGAAAAGGTTATTCGTGGAATGGTGAAGAACTATTTCGTTGACGGAAAGTTTCCTGAAAAGGCTGCTGAAGTCAAGGGAATTAGTTTTGCACCAGCGGTTAAATCATATGATAATTGGCTAGCGGTAATTTTCGATATTGATGGAACACTGGCTGACCATAAGGGAATTCGTTCACCGTATGACTATACAAAGGTCATCAAGGACCGGCCACGAGTAGCTGTTATCAAGGCCCTTCGCATGTATGCAAAGGCTGGTTATAAAATTATTATTTGTTCCGGCCGGGAAGATTTCTGTCGGGAAGATACAATTAAGTGGCTTGATCACCACCTTAGTTCTGTTGATGGCAATGGTGATATTGTCAAGGTTTCATATGATCTATACATGCGTCCAACTGGAGATAAGCGTCAGGATCGCATTATCAAGGGTGAAATCTTTGATAAGCATATTCGTGATCATTGGGACATTGAAATGGTTTACGACGATCGTGATCAAGTTATTGGGCTTTGGCGTGACGAATTGAAGCTTGATACTTGTCAAGTTAATTGGGGTGATTTCTAATTACTCCATTAACAGATGAAATGAAAGCCGATCTAGTTGCTTCTCTGGTTAGCATATTGCAAGATATGTACATCACAATAAGCATTGTTCACAAGAATGAAATCTTCCCAGAAGATGTATCAAATAAGCTTATCGAAGAAGTCGAAAGTTTTACCAATAACATGTATGAACTACTAACAAAGGATATGAAATGACAAATGATGTAGATCTAGCAGACAGTCTTATTAATAATATCCTGGAAGGCATTACTCCAGAACAAAAGACAGTTCTTATTGCTAAAGGCCTGGGTAAGGTAGATAGTCTACTGAACGGAATTCGCATTGTAGCGCAGACTCCAAATGTAATGTCTGAGGAAGGTCAAAAGCGTCTTCTTGTTGCCATTGCTGATTTTCGTTCGGAATCAGATGCTATTGCTGAACTAGAGGCTAGCAGACTTATTGAGAAGCTTCTCTATTGATTTATATGGCTCTGGTGATATACTAGAGTCATGAACGAGTATGAAATAGAGATAAAAGCAAAACTAAGAGTCTTTGCTTTTAGTCCATCGGATGCCAGCGATGCCGTTGAAGAAGCTATTAGAGAAGCTGAATCATTCGGGGCTGAAATCAAAGACCTTAGTTTTGTCTCTATCAATGAAATAATCTAGAGGAGTGGTTAATAATGACAGTTACAGAAACCGTTGAAAGAGAAGAGTATGAATTAAACCTAATGCATAGGTGTGATCGATGTTCAGCTCAAGCTTTTGCCAGGGCGGTAAAGATTATTGATGATAAACCTCTAGAACTATTATTCTGTGGACATCATTTCAAAAAGACAGCATATGAATTAGGTCTTAACGGTTGGGATGTTCAGAACAACACAGATAAAATTCAATAAACTGAGGAGTGTTATGGATATCAGAGTTATGTGGGGTTATATCGATAAAGATAATACATCAAAAGGTTGGTTTATCAAGGTTTGTGATTCTCTGACCGGCGAACTTTGGGCAGAGAAACTTATGGATTCCACTTCAATGCTTATTGAAGTTCGTGGCACTGATATCAATTATGTTCATTATATGATTGATAGGCTGCCAGAATTGGAAGATCTTTGTCGTCTTGAAAAGTATGATTATGAAAAAGGTATTGAAGAAATTCAGAACCTCTCACCTAGCGATTTTGGATAATTAAATGGAACAATATACTCACGACCAGCGCAAAGCACTACGTGAAATCGACTGGACACGCAACGTACGCCCAGAGTTCAAAGGCTTGACTAACGACCAGATCAGGGCTAAGCTGGCACCGGTACGAAACAACCTAGTGTTTGCCTTTAATAATGCTCTGAGAGATTTCAATTTCGGTGGCATTATTAGAGTGTCAAATGCTTTTGCGTGTAGATCAGTTATCTATTCAGGCTTTAGAAAATATGATCCACGTGGTGCAGTTGGTACTCTTAATTATGAAGATATTTATCATTTTCCTTCAATTGAAGACTTCAAGGCAATTATCATGAATTATCAAAACTTGGGTTATAGCTTTGTTGTAGCCGAATCAGACATGTATGATAAGTCAGTGCTTCTACCTCATTTTCGCTGGGATGATAAGACTGTTCTTATGCTAGGTGAGGAAGGTACTGGAGTACCTGAAGAGTTTATTGATATGGCTGATGTTGTTGTTACTATTCCTCAAGTAGGAAGTGTCAATAGCATGAACGTTGCCAGCACCGCCCATATTCTAGCCTATGATTATATGAAATCTACAGGAAGGTTCTAATGTTTACGGTTGCTTTTGTTGTTAATTCCATTGCTTTCATTGGCTATCTCATGCTATGTTTCTATGTCACTAGTGACAAGTTCTATAGCATGTTCATTGAATACTTGAGGCGTCATCGTGGACTATGAAGATAAATTAGATATCATCGATAAAGATATCGCACCCAAGAATGCAGATGAACTATTTCTTGGAATGTATCTAGCGTTTTTTGTGGATTTTTATCGTGACGATCCAGACGTAGAAGTTATGCACGGCGGTGCTGAAAAAGTGCTAGAATACTGGCGCAATAAGTATCATGAAGAGATTATGACATTAGGTGGTAAATATGAAGAAAATAATGATGACCACGGGCAGCCGGGGTTGGGATAGAAATAAAGAACAAGACTATAATCAAGTAACACGGGCTCTGATCATTGAAATCAAGAATCTAATCGATCTTGGTGTTACAGAAATTGAAGTATGGCACGGTGATGCCAAAGGTTCTGATAAGATGACAGAAGAGTTCATCAATAAAATTGAACGTTCTCTCAAGGAACGTATGAACGTCATTATTAAAACTAAGGTATTTCCACCGGATATCAATAAATACGGGTCTCCTGTGGCCTTCCATGTACGCAATCAGACTATGGTAGATGGGGCTGATGTCTGCGTAGCCTTCCTCAAGGCTGGTGAGGCCAACAAGGGCACATTGAGTACTATCAAGCGTGCTAGAGACACTGGCGTCAAAGTCGCTGTCTACGGTGCCAGAGAGCTTGACATCAGACGTAGCTGACTGTAGGCTAGGTGCATGAACAAAGTGCACCTAGTTTTTACGGGCTTTACAGTCTTCGCGGCAGTGTTGAGTCCCTATGCTGCTCTATGGGTTATTGGTTGTTGGTTGGTAGTTACTTATTTGGAGGGTAAATGTTCAATGAATTCAGGCAAGATCTAATAGCAAACCAAAAGCATATCTGGATGGCTATTTTCACGGGTGCGTTTTTCTATGGTCATTTGTTTTTTGCATTGCTCACTTTCACTATACTGTATGTTTACCTTGATAGTAAGAATGTAGCTTTTGATTCTCCCATGCTGGATCATCCAGACAATCTGATTAAAATTACACCTTTGGAAAGAGGATATTAATGGTTGGCAATATTTTTATCGCACTGGTTGCTTCAGCACCGGTGACTTTTATTTTATCGTGGCTTACATCATTATTCACAGCATTTATGTTAATGTGGCTTGAAAGCACAGTCAATTTCTGGATGTATTTCGGATATTGGGATAATGTTGCAATTCTAACAGCAGCTATGACTATTCTTTCTTACCCAGCAGTTTTTAGTAAGCTATTCGGTGAACTTGAGAACTAATAAAAGGAGTTGATTTTGATGATTAAAGGAGATCGTCTCTTCGCTTAGCAAGACCGAACGACGCTGGTTGGATATTGCAAAGAAGCTTGCTGAAACCTCCCAAGAGAATATGCGTCACGGAGCTATTATTACTTTGGGAGGTTCGGTTCAGGCTATGGGAATCAATAAGCGTACCAATGATCCGTTCTTCAACAAGGATTCCCATTGGTTGTCAGAACATGCTGAAATGGCTGCTTTGCGTCGTTGTACTCGAACTAAGGGTTCAACTATCTATGTGGCCCGTGTGAATAAGACCGGGGAAGAACGCATGAGCAGGCCTTGCGACAAGTGCATGAGTCTGCTACGCTCTGCTGGTGTGAAGAAAATTGTGTACACCGTTGATTCTACCCAATACCTTTAAGGATTAAAATGATTAAGTCATTTGTTACTATTAATTATGTGGCCGGAACGTCTGCTAGAGTGGCTACTCATGAGCTGCATCCTGCTGGATGTCTTACTGATGCTTTTAATTCATTTTGGAATTCATATTATGATTGTGGCAATTACTATAACTTTGCCACCTCAGATCCACTAAAGCCATCTCAGTTTATTTCGATCGCCAAGTCTACTATTGTTGATATTATTATTGAGGAGATCCAGTGACAACTAAGAAAAGACTATCAATCACTGACGGTATGAGAGTCACAGTCTTTTGGCTTTCTATGTTTTTAGTCTGTTTAATCTGTGTTGGTGTACTGACTTTTGTATTTAAGCTGGTGCTGTGGATTTCAATTATTCTTGGTCTGATTGTAGGCTTTGTGCTATTTATTTACGCCGGGCTGATTCTACTAATGAGTGGGCGATAATGGCTAAATTCATTGTTGCAATTGTTTGTTCGATCCTATTCTATCTTGCATACTTCTATCTACTTGGCTTTATAGTGGTGGCAGCAGTAATACTAGGAATTGTATCAGGCTTTGCTCTAGTATATTTAGGAGTGTTTGCTCTTGACGAGTTTATTTAAGCGTATCGGAATCACATTCGGTGTTATCGGTGTGTCCACCTTGACTGTCTGGCTACTTAATATGATTCTTCCACTATGGTTGTCAATTATCATTGGTGTGTTTGTCATTCCAGTAACTGTAGTAGTGGTTTTTACCATTGCTATGTGTGTCTCTTACCCTCTATTATTAATGTGGGGTCTTCTTCTATGGGGACTTTATTCAGAAGGGAATAGCAAGTGAATAAGATTAAGAGTTTCTTTAAGTCAGAAAGAGTCAAGAGCGAACTAAGTGCTTGGAGCTTGATGCTCTTTACCGGCGCTGTATTTGGTATTGGCGCATTCATTCTTGGTGCGCCTTGGTGGATCATTGTTCTTATTGCTCTATTTGGTGGTGTTGCATTCTGGACTGCAATTCTAGTTGCTTTCTTTATTTATTGGGGAATCGTAGGCGACTGATATGACATTTCTGTTCTTGGTATGTTCAGTCGCTTTTCTGATAGGGTTTATATCAGTGATTGTAGGTATTACACGTGATACTATAAATAAAAAGAGTTTAGAGAATCACTGGAAGCAAGTAATGAAGCAGTCATTGGTGCAGTCTCATAGAACAATCATATTGCCCAATCACGAAAATACATTTGATCATGTAAAGCCGTTGCGTCAAAAGTCTCTTTCAATGAAAGAAGCTATTGAAAAGGCATTACCTAGTACTCCAATTGGATGTATGTGGTCTGTAAAACGAGTTAAGGTAGAATGGTGGGAGGGCTGGATGGAGGTACCTCTACCATACAAAACGACATTCGACGCCTCAAAGATTAATCAAATTGACTCAAAGAGAGAATGGGTTAGACGCACTCCCAAAGATAAGATATGGGAAGATCTTCCTAGTAAAGGTAAACAACGCAAGGATAATCTAGAGATTGAATTCATCACCCCCGATAGTTCATCTAAAATATTACTATCTATAGATAATAATATGTCAAGACAAGATATAATAGACTGTCTTGTAAGTGAAATCGAACACCAGTGTCCGGCATTAGTTAATGAATATATAAACAGTAATGATGATTGGGATGGTGTTTATATCAAGAATGGAGAATAATGATTAAAACAGATGGATCTATATTAACAGTAGAGATATGGCTTAAAAATGGACGCATTAAAGAAGTAAACTTCCTAGACGAAAATGAACAAGGCGAGAAAATAGGTTGGTCCGGATGGAGTGATATATTTACCAGTATAATTTTAGCTGGAGATATATTACATATAGACGATCGCCACGACCACCCGCATATATTTGATGCAAACTCTATTCAGTATCTTACTATTAGGGATTACTACATACTATGATTCCTACATTATTTGAACGTGGTAAAGATGGCTTTGTTGTTCCCCGCGTAAATCCTGATGCAGCATGGGTATTGGAAGAAACAACGCTAGCGGTATCACCAGCTAATCATAAGATTCAGTTATCCGATATCCAAGTCCTTGATTTGCATGAGCTTGATGCGGTAGATGCTTTCAGATTGTTACGTGATGTGCTAGAGTGGCTACCAGAGAGTGTCATTTTCATCAGTCTAGGCGACGACACACGTTCTGCTAGACTAAGTCGTGAGGATTTTAATTATGGCGATCCAACAGAACAAACCAGGCAATAATTTCTTTGCTTTTAATAAGATTTGTATCACCAAGGAATATGGTTTTTATGGCGGGCAATGGCGTCATGGTTATTTCATGCGTTATTGGCGTTATGGTCCAATCTTTAATGTGTATAAAACAAAAGGTCAGGCTCTGCGTAGTCTGAAGCATTGTGTCAAGATTAGAGAGCGTACTTATACTCTGGCTGGAAAAAGAATTCATCTAAAGGCGGATTTTGTATGAGGGCGAACAAACTAACTGAACCTACAAAGAAAAAGTGTGAATGTGGTGGAGATTTACCAAACACCATGTTTGCACCGCCGTTGAAATCTATTACAACCAAAAAGGAAATTTGTCCGGATTGTAAATTGGCTGAGATTGTTGACGTGTATTTGAATGGTTTATAAGCATACACCTGGTCACGCAGTATGGAAGTTTGTCTTTGATGGAATCCCATACTATAGAAACAGCAATATATCTGCTGTTAAATATTTTTACGATACAGATCATAAATCTTTTTCTATTTATGTAAGATTGAACGATGGATGGAAATGGGTTGTTGACCACAATCTATCTGATAGATGTCGTTGTGGTCGTCTTTATACAGACAGTTTTAACGGTAGAGAATTTAAGTGGCAAGACTCTTTGCTTAAACCAGCAAAAACAATAGAAGACTGTATTGCAATTTTTCAGACGCCTGTGTTATGTCAAATATGTCATTATACCAATGAATATAATGCTGGTAGATGGTGCCCTAAATGGGTCAAGGCTCAAATAAGTTGATTAATAAAAGCTGACTGTGTTATAATTGCAGTCAGGAGGTTATGAAAAATGGCAGGAGAAGAAACAGCAGCACAGCGTTTTACTCGCGACTGGGATTCAAGTCTTGATACTGACCGTAAAGTTCGTGGTCTAGATAATCAGACAGAGGAACGTGCTAGCAGAATCTATGTAAACGCAGCAGACGGAACAACACCGGCTGATGACGATTTGGTCAATCCAAATCCTTGATAACACAGTAGACTTATAAAATGAATAGGGTGCCTTTGGTGCCCTATTTGTTATTAATCATTGACAGATCAACAGTTAGGAAGATACAATGAACCTTACATTGCAGCAAGCGGAAAAGTTTGTTGAATTATGCGACGATGCCGAATGGTTCGGTTGGGAAATTGGTTTGATCACTCGTACCCCTCAAGGCACTTATCGCAGATTCATTGCTGCTGAAAAGGGGTTTTATAGTGTCATCGGCAGAGAGTATGCAGATCTTTTTAAGATCGTTAGGAATCGATCCCGACAATCTTAAATGGCAAGATTTAGCATCATGCAAGAAGTTGAACACCAATCTATTCTTTGATGAATATGAATCTTCAACGGTAATAGCTAAACAAATAGATTCCATCTGTGCATCATGTCCCGTTATTAAAGAATGTTATGACTTCGGTAAAAATAAAAGGGAGACTGGTGTATTTGGTGGATTCTATTTTATTAATGGTCAAGTAGATCGTAAACGTAATGAACATAAGACACAGGAAGTAATATTGGATTTGGCGGCGAGAATATATGATTAAATCATTTTATGATGATTATGCTGCTAAGATTATACGTGACGTTCCAGCACCTTATCCCGGCATTAAATTTGATGTTGTGGAATATCCAGATAAACCAGGAATTGTTATTTTAAGATTCTATGCAGATAATCTATATAGTTTCAGTGATAATCAACTGGAATCAATAGCACCTTGGATGAATACTCTGCTCAATAAATTAAATGGTTCACCACTAATGTTGGCCAAATATACCTGGGAGTGTGTAGAATGAATGAATTAGTGCATGTAAAAGAAGCGGGAGTCCTAGGCCTTGTGGTTCATTCATATCCTGATGGCGCGAAGCGTGTTTATTATCTATTAGATGGCTTGAGCTTCGAGACTGATTTGGATGAAGAAGATTTTGATGTAAAGATTGGTGAGATTAAGTGATTGAATTCAGATGTCAGAGTTGTAACAAACCGAAAGAAACTTTGCTTAACGTTGAGTCCTCTCTAATCAGAGGCGTTAAGCTTGTCATGTGTAAAACATGTATTGATAACAAGTTTGAACCAAGGGCTTTTGTTATTATTTCCATTGATCAGTATGGAATGACAAAGACAGCAAAAAGGATTATTATGGAACGAAGATATTATGGTGAAACAATTGAAGCCACGGATATAATTGTTAACCTTTGACAAATAAACCTGGCTAAATTACAATTAGCTAATGAACAAAGTAAAGAAATTAGGTCAGAAGGTAGCTCAATATAGTATCGATATGCTTTCTTCCATTCGTAAACATCCGATGGAAGCTATCGAACTAATTTCCGGCACCGGTCTTTTATTGTTCGCCATATATATCATAACACCGCTGGAATGGTTGGGTATTACTTCACCAACATATAAACTTAGTTGGTTAAGAAGTTTATTCGGTATTCTCACAGCAGCTCCAGCGGTTAGATTGCTTTATATTAGATTAACTTCATCTTCTGATGAATTTATCTACTATAGACAAAATAATCGTAGAAAAGCATTGTTTTGGATAAGCTTTGCTTGGTTTTATATGTTTTTCTTAAGGCTGCTTGCGGCAGCTTTTCTACCACCATTGTCTTTACTTTTCCTCCTGCTAAGTCTTATAACTATAGTATGTTATATAAGATTGGGAGGTTAAGATGCTTAGTTCAACAATGGATATAATTATTGCCCTTTCGGCCGCTGGTGTGGGTGGTGGTATCATCAGGCTGATTGAGATTTGGCTAGGAAAGTCAAGAGCAAAGAATACACAAGATAGAGAGTTACGCGATGAGTTAAGAACAAACGCCATCGCGTTGCGTCTCGAAATAGATGCTTTAAAAGCAGAATTAAAAGAAACAGAAAAAATGCTGGATCATTGGCGTGAACAATATTGGGATATCTTCATGCGCTTTCGTGTATTTCAGCTTGAAGTTAGAGCCATTCTGATCAAGAATGGTATCGATCCTGATGATGTATTATCTCAGGATTCCAAAAAAGAAATGGGGTAAAATGCATAAGCATATTTATTCCGCCGGTTCGATTAGAGACGAAGTCATTCGTAGATATTGTGAATGTGGCCACGTTTTCGCTAAGCGTGGTCCTTTTTCAGCAATAGGTACATCCGATGACATACCCTATTATAAAGCAATGGCGGAAAGATACAAATGAGTCAAATAGACAATATATTCAATGTGCTGATTCAGAATAATCGCAAATGGAAAATCGACGGTAGAAATACAGAACCGACCTTTGACGATGTAACCAGATTAGTAACACAGATGGAAGAAAGTATAAGTAATTTAGAAGGTAATGCCAGTATTCAATGTGGTGGTATTATGCTTATCAAAGATGGTAATCATATTGATGTTTATGTACATTTAGGAGAATTAAATGAAGATTCAAGTAATAGAACAGAATAATTGTGGGTGGTGTACACGACTACACCCGCACATCGACAGGCTTGCCCAGGAGCTTGGCACTGTGGTAGAGTATGTCAACATCAGCAATGATTACGAACTATCTCAAAGCTGGATGATCAAGACTACACCTACTGTTTGCATTATGGACGATGAAATGGAAGGCGAACAGGCCAGATTCATTATTGGTCCAGATGGTATCCCCGGTATTATCAAGGGCGTTAAAGAGTATTTCAGTGAATGATACTGGATTTATACCAGAAGATAACATTGCTGGTTTAGCCGCAGTACTTTCATCGGCTTGGCCGCCGGAATATAGAAAAGAAGCAGAAGAATCCATCAAAGATCTCATTCTAGAACAAGCAAAGGAATATCATGAGTATTACTCTGACTTGCGGCGGATGCACTAACACTTGGAGCGGTTCAGGTAGATGTCATTGTGCTGGATGTCACAGGACTTTCAGTGGTCGTGTGAGCTTCGGCGCTCACCGTGACCAGTACGGACCACGGGGCAGATGTCTAGACCCTGCTACGCTTGATCTAGAACTGTTTGACGGCTACTGGCGGCGTGCTGGTCAAGCCGAACAGTCAGAAGACGAATAACCAACAGGCCCCGAAAGGGGCTTGACTGGTCTCTAGGGTGTGCTAGACTTCTAGCATGTACGAAGGAGAGCAAGCAATGAATCGCCTCATTGCCCAATATGACGCCTTTAGGTGTGAATGCTGTCTCGATGTCAAGGACAATGACGAGAAAGCATCATGCGAATCAATGGATATTGATGTTTGTATCGATTGCCATAGATCAGAATGTCCTAATATTCGATTGTGTGAGATTGCGGAGAGATTTTAATGGCTAAGCACAAACGTTCACCGCAACGCGCTAAGCGTAGCAATGAGCATCAGCGCTGGGTTGATGAACTACGTCGTTCAAATGCCGCCGGTACTCATGGAAGCACTCGATACAATCGTCGTGAAAAGTATAAGACCGATTATAGAAACGAGGATTAAAATGGATATGCAAGATATGATGGCCTTTGCTGAAGAACTTAGAGAAATCGTTTGGTCTATTAAATATTTGATGGAACCGGGTGATCTCGCAGGTAATTATAATTCTCAATGTGCAATTGATCGTATTAAGCAGAGTGAGTATTGGATTGATGAAGATGACTGCTGATATAATGTCAATTATTTATGATATTCTTACAGAAAGCGAATTGACTAAAGGTCAAGATTTTATTTATCGTTTTGGATTTGATAGAAAAGATGGCTCCAAAGTACATATCACGGTTGAAGATGTAGGCGAACAGACTCTAGAGGTCTACACGCTGTCGTTGGTTCGGGTGGCTTGACCCGTAGATCCACTCATGCTAGGCTAGTGTCACAACCAAAGGAGCTTACATCATGGCTATTGACTTTGACACCACCCCGATTCCTTGCAAGCATTGTGAAAACGGACTCGTTCATAACAACTTCACCGGTAATCTTGATCTTTGTAAGAAATGTGATGGTGACGCTACAATCTTTGTTTGTCATTCATTCACTACTACCAAGCCAACTACATGGATGGCTACTGAGTGTGATCAGTGCGCAGCCACCAAGTCTCAGCACATGATGGTTGGTCAGTATGAGGAGCTTGTCAAGGCTGAGTGATAACGACAATACTAATATTAGCAGCATTATATATAATTATATGCTGGTATGTGGAAGGAGGTAATGATGGCGGCTCTGAAAACTAATAAAGGACAATATACTTTTGTCTGGTATGCCGATAATCCTTTTATTGAAGTATTCCGACCGGGTGATTCGGTAAGTACACCCTTTGAGGCCTTTGAGGCTAAAGTAAACTATAATCAATCAAGTTTTAAGAATCTCGTAAACTCTCATCCAGATTATAAGTGAGGTTATTATGGCTGCTCCTATGAAAGAATATGTCTACGATCCTACTCGTAGATTTCATAGAATTTATGATCACGATCTAGGTCTTGTGCTGATGATCAGTGGGTCTGTTCTTACAATTGTCATGACAATTGTTACCCTCGGAATGATCCTTGATGATCAAAACTATGCCGTTGGCATAACAACTGGACTTATTACCCTATTCGGAATCTTTATTGCTAGCCCCATGCTTCACTGTTCCGGCGACCGAGTTCGCGAAAAGCGTGCCGTATATAAGGAATATCTAGGCATGAATAAGAAAGATCGTCGTACTTACAGAAGTGACATCAGGCTTATTCATAAGGATGGACGTTGGACTGAATCTCTTGATTATAATGACATGATTAATCTTTTCAAATCCAAGTCTCTCGGTAATCCAGATAGTATTAATTCTCGACGAGCCAGCCTCAAGCAGGAATTGAAGGATCTTAAGGCAATTCAAGAACTTAACATAAAGGATCTCAAAGAAATGCAAGAACTTAAAATAACTGTTCAAAATGAGATTGACAAAATTAACAAGACCTTTGATCTGTAAACTGTAAACTGTGAGGTTTAATGAGTAACTCCAAGAATTCAATCAAAGGTTCAATGAAGGGCTGGCCATTGTGGCGTGCTATGACCCGTTGGTTGATGAATAATGGTTTTGAAATATGTCAGCTTTGTGGCACAAGAGAAAATCTTAGTTTTGATCATATCATTCCAATTTCACAAGGTGGGACTACGGTTCGTCATAATCTGGCGATTCTATGCAAGCCGTGTAATGAATCAAAAGCCAATACGTTCATGGAACTTGAGCCTATCCAATGGCCTAGGCCAAGTCTTGAACAGATCATGATTCAGGACTTGACACCAGGCGTTCATACGGTGTATGGTCGTGTTCTACAACAGCCCAGCGTACATGGTGTTTTCGCCGGGGAAAGAGTGTGGGAGTTTCCCACTGATCTTGATGGAATTATGACACGTATTCGTAAACGTACTAATTCAGACGGTATTGTTGTAAGGCCAGAAGATACAGTAATTCTTCTTCATCCAGAATTGGTAGGCGTAAAATGAAAGAGCGTGAATGGCTTGTTCAAAAGGGCTTGGCAATCCCCGGTGCACGTGGTAGATTCTCTTATGAGGCCAAAGCTGCCCTAGCCAAAGCTCGTGCAGATGGTATCGATATCGAATCACTGACATATACTCCAACTGAAGTCACACCGATTAAACGTAAGACTGCTACAATTATCAAGAGTGTCATTCAGCGAACCGAAACTATTGCTTGGGCTTTGGATAAGGGCGCTAAGCCCGGTATGACTGATTTGATCATTGCTATCAGTTCTTGTGCTTCATGTAATAAATCAATTAGTCGTTGTACTCATGATAATCCCTTGCTGCCTTCATGGCTTGGCGGTGGTGAGGCTCTACTAGTCAAGCCTGAAAGGTCGAATAAGTAATGTTCAGATCAATTGGTGTAGTGCTGGCATTGTTGGCTACTACACTAGTGCCAGTTAGTGCAAGCGCACAGAAAAATGTTACACCCAATATTACCATAAGTCGCGCGCAGCTTACTGCGGATGGTAAGCCCTTTACTCCGCGTGGAACGAATTATATTCGTCTAACTTCTGATGGTGCTGCAACACCTTATTGGTATATCAGCACATTTGAGCCGGGCCTATATAATCCAACAGCAGTACGAAATATGCTAGGTCAACTTAGCTATGATAAGTACAATACAGTTCGTACTTTTATTGATATTGGTAACGAACGAAATGATGGTCAAGGATCTGTACATGGTATGGGTCGTGGCATGTCCGACAACCGTCCGGTTAATCCGGAGTATATGGATAATGTCGCTGATTTCGTAAGAGCAGCAAAAGAACGTAATATCTATGTAATTCCAGTTCTTTATCGTTTTCCACAGAATTGTTATTATTACACTATTGTACAAAATGGTGGGGTATGTGGAACAAATGCTCTTACGGTTAATGTTGCTGGTCGTAATGCTCTGTATATTGATAAGGGGCATGTAAATGCCAAGGCTGAATATCTTAAGCAGTTCAGCAGTGCTCTTATCAGTCGTCTAGGCAGTAGTAATGGTATTTTTGGATATGCTTCTGATAATGAAGGTTATTTTGAAGCTAATAAAGCACCGTTTGCCACCATGGCTGGCACTGTGGTAGGGTCTGACAACAGAACTTACTCAATGAGTGTACCGGCTGAACGTCAAGCGGTGGCTGATAATTCATTTGCTAATTACACAACTAAGGTAAAAGCTGGCCTCAGAGCCGGTGATCCTAATGGTAAGCTTATTGTTGGTCTTTATTCTTTGTTTGCGGTAAATAAGACCAGCTTTGATGGTTTTGCCACTTATTGCTCGAATGATTGTAATCCGGCAATTGATTATAGGTATCCAGTACGTGGTAAGGTTGCTGATGTGGATATCATTGATGTTCACTTCTATCCGCGAAATGCCAATACTGGTTACACAGTTCAAAATGATTTCAATACGGTAGAATACAAGCAGTTTGTTAAGCCTTGGTTTGTTGGTGAAATGGGTGCTCATAGAAGTTTCTATGGCAACGATATTACTTCAGCAGCTTATGCAATGCGTGATGCACAAACAGCAGCTTGTAAGCTAGGTTCCAAGGGTTCATTGTTCTGGACTTTTGATACTCAAGATAATGATGACCAACGGTATTTGTTCTCTTTGAGCGAATCCGGTGGTGCAATCAATGGTGTTCTAGCACCAATCGCTAATCCTACCTTTTGCTAATCAACTAATCGGAGGGGTTTACATGTTTAATGTACTGGAGATTGAAATGGCGCTTATCAAGAACGGTTTCACCAAGATCATTCAGGGCGTTGAGTTTGTTCTGATTGGTGACACGATGGAAGTTATCAAGGATTACGTTCTTGTTGACACTATTGATTGCACTGAGGATGGACTTCCGACTGTAAACACCGAATACGATTTCGATATGACTGCCATGTGGTGGCTGTACGAATACAACATGATTTAAGGATAAAAATGGATCTATTCGAGGCCTGGCCCAAAACTGCACGTGGTTTTGGGCCAGCTCTTTACACAGAAAAGCTTGATGGCTCAAATGTGGCTGTTATCTTTGAACGTCGTTATGGTACTGAAGCATTTGCCGATATGAATAACGTTGTCATTAAAGATACAAACACCGGTGAATTGTTTATTATTCATGTGGCAGCCCAGACACGTACTCAAATGGCCTTTATTGAAGATGATCAAGTTGGTATTGCACAATGGGTTGCAGATCGTAAGTATAGTTTGGTTCGCGATCTATATAATTTCAACCGTGGTGCTGATCTTGAACGTCATTATGGTGAGTATGTCAAGGGCAAAGGTCTCAAAGTTCCACATGTCTTTCTGTTCAATGCTTACCGTTGGCGTGAGGCTGAGTTTGCCACTGAGGGGCTATCGGTTGTGCCGGTACTCTATGAGGGCGAACACTCTTACGAACAGCTTACAGACACGCTGAGAGACCTTGAGCTTAACGGCTCACGAGTGCTTGACTCACCAGCGGAAGGCGTGATAGTCTTCCACAAGAACGACAAGACATCCAAAAAGTACTTCTGCCAAGGACAAGGACGAAAATAATATGAAGGTCTGTGATTTTTGCAATAGTTACTGCAATTCCGGAAACCTCAACAAGACTCAGTACAATTTTTACTACGGTGGCAATCTTGTAGGATCATCTTACCTTCGTGATCGGGAATTCACTAATAGTGAATTCATTGTCATTGGGGATGGTGTTTACAGAGTCGCCAGTGTGAAGGATATCAATGATGTTAGGGGCAGTAAGATTGCCATTGGTGTGATTCTGGATTGGTTGGGCCGCTATGAGAATCCTCAGTCATGACTTTAAAGTATCGGACAAACTGAGCACTTCTCTTTGTGCTCATACCGCCCGTGTTGGTGAAATCAAATTGGTGCTGATTGTCAGTTATGGTGAGCCATTTAGTTGTACCGCAGAACGTAGAATCTATAGCAAGAGTTATAAGTGGAGTGGTACAACTAAGCATCTAATGCAAAACATCAGAAAAATGGTATACAAAACACCTGAAACTGATGATCCAATTATTTTGGAAGCACTATCAGCATTAAGTGATGTATATTAATTTGCATAATATGTCTTTTCCACATAGAATATATCTAGCTCCTTAGATATATCTAGGAAAGGAGGAGACAGAATATGGCAACAACATCAATTAATGATGCCAATCTACAACCTGTGGAAACAGCAGAGGTTATCAATCTCAAAAGACGTGAAGTTTATGAAACAGCCGTTCGTGCTCAGACAATGGGTTTGAATGATGCTAACTTCACAGATAGAGATAGAGGTCTCTATGCGGATACTCACCGCTCACAGAGTGCTAATCTCTGAGTAAAATAGTAATTGAGCTAAGGCCACCCTTAACGGGGTGGCCTTAGTGCTTTAAGACTTGTGTTGATCTTGACGACATGCTAGGCTAGCCGTACACACAACAGCGGAGGTTAAGATGAGGGTTTATGTAGGTCTTGATGGTGGATGTAGTTGTTATGAAGTTAATGTAGTTGGTATTTCTATTGATCGTAATAGCGGCGGTGAAGAAGTTGACATCAGCCTAGCTGATCTTCTAGGAGTTACCTCAGAAACTAGCATTATTTCCATGATTGATGAGCTTATTACCAAGCATCAGTATTATGTTGAAGCTTCAGAAGATATTGTGAAGCGACTGGACCGTAGGATTAGTGAACTTAAGACAGAACTTAGTTATAAGGCTCAAGAGGCGCGGGTAGAAGCATCCAAGGATGAAAAGTTTAATAACTTCAGGGAAGCACTTAAGCTGGCGGATCGGCATACCATCGCATTGCAAAATGAAATTGATGAACTAAAGCGCCAACTTAAGGATTCTCAGCGGGGATATCGATTTGCTGGGTTCATGGATAAGCATAATCAACTCTGGACTCCAGTTGCAGGTCGTTATGGTCTATTTGAATTCCGCAGTGAAAAGCTCAGTGCTGCTGTATTGAAGAATAATGAAGAATACCTGGCAGTTCCCTATCATGAAGAGGTAAAGTGAATCATAAACAACTATCAAACATTCTTTTTGGTTGTTCTGTCGGAGTTGGCCTAGAAGCAATTTATCAGATTGCACGACATGATTATCCAGATGTAATGGTGCTCGGTATTATCTCATGTGCCATTATGTATGTTAGTTGGGTGATCTTCAAGCATAGGGAGCGATAAATGTATGAAGAAGAAGATGTTGTTGCTTTCGGTCTAGTGGCAGCAGTTGCGACTGTTCTTGTTGTTGGTGCATTGATTGCTACCGCATCGGATAGTCCAGAAAATGATTTTGCCACAATGTGTCAGAATTCGGATTACATTCGTGTTGATGACAGTGAATGTGATCGTGGTGTCTCTGGTACTAGCATTATGTATATTTCAACCGGTTCTAATTACAACGCACCCGTTGTTGGATCAAAGATTGATCAAGGGCAGGTTATTCGTAATCTACCTAATGGTAAAAGTTTTCAAAAGGGTGGTATTAGTGCCACAGGTGGTACAGTTAAAAGTAGTCCTGGAATTACGCGGGGTGGATTTGGTTCCACCGGCGGATCAAAAGGAAGTAGTTCATCATGAGCGATACATTTGAACATTATGATGCTCAAACACAAGCAGTTCTCACAAAGATGGCTAATGGAATTCGACAGATCATTAGAATGAATGATCCAGAACTTTGTGCATTGGTCGCCTATATGGCCATGCATGATGCCTTGATTACACCTTATGTTGATGAAGAACATAAAGGTGGTAATTTGATTGATTTGGTTATGACTCTAGCCGCCGAAAACCACCGATTGAAGAATAGGCTATGAATACTTGGAATAGAATGCATCGACTTATTAAAATTGGTCTTATTCTCGATGGTATTAGTATGTTTGTGTTTATTATCGGGCTGGTACTTGGTGGATATTCTATTACCAATTTCATTGGGTTCGGTTTACTTGGTGCTGCAATTGTCCTGATTGTAGCAGGAGCGATCAAAATGAGAAAGACTTACCATGAATATAATTCATAATCTAAGCGATAGAGCATATCCACGCGTTATGGTATATTTCTTTGCCATGATGATCACTGTCAGTGCTTGGGCTAATCAAGGATGGACTACAGTAGTGTTCGGTGTACTGACTGTGGCCTGGTTCTGGATTTTAAGCTTGACTTACCTCGGTGAGAGTGTAGACTAGCATGAGAGCAGAGCGAGAAGAAGATATCGTCTGGCGTTCTCCACCACCAAAAGAACTAAAAGAAATTGATTTTTGGGCTATTGGTGTTGGTTATGCACTTCAAGAAAATAAAGGTAGATGGGGTATCGTCTATCATGGCAATGAGGCATATATTCATTATATGGCATTGCATAGAAATAATAAACATGTGTGGTCTGAAATAGTCAATATCAGAGGTATTGACTACCTGTACTCAATTTATAGTATTGACGATCCTGGGTGAATATGAGAACTTTTATTGTAATTGGTTTGATTTTGACTCTTGGGGCCTGTGCTCATCCAGATGACAAAACACCGAAACAGATAAACATTCCCATTATTCAGATGGATAAGCAAGTGGCCACGATTCCTAACATTCCAATTCAAACTCCGTCGGTAAAAATGCCAACAATTGTACAAAATTAGCATTTTCCGAAAAACCAGCATTTTCTAGCATTTTCGTAAACTAGCATTTTTACAGAAATCAGCATTTTACCAATAATTAGATTGCCCACTGGTGGGGCAAAATATTACCTATCAGTGGACTTTAAGAAAGTGAAGTATAATGTCTATTATAGAAGATGAACATACTGATTTTGTAGACGCAATGCGCAGCATTGTTGAAGCGCATCCAGACGTGATCTACAAGCCAATGAGGAATTTCTATTTCTATAGTGATGGTAGTCCTGCTTGTTTGTTTGGTCACATATTCTTTCAACTAGGCATTACTCTTGATGACATTGCTTATGCAACCAGCAATAACGTTAAGCTTATTGATGAAAGTATGCGTCTTGATCCAAACAGCGCTCGAATTCGTTTCGTTCTCAAGAGTCTTGGTTATACTGAAAACTTCTATTCCGTTGCTGAAGTTGCTCAGATCTACCAGGATGAAAAGAAGAAATGGTCAGAAGTTCTAGAGGAATTTCGACTTGGACTTGTTCAGCGTGGGATTGCCAATATGTATTGGAGGTGATCACATGCTAACACAACCAGAAATGCGTCTTAGTGATGATGGAATGATAGCCCATAAAGTCTCTGAGGATGAAGAGGATATATCCGGGGAGCAAAGAAATTGGGTTATCGCCTATGTTCCTTTACCGGAACGACTCTATGACGCTTGGATAGGTTTTCCATTGTACGATTATGAAGTTGAGGATTGGATGATTCTTCCCAACTTCCCCGCATTGGTTGATTGTATTGAAAGCTGACATACTAGCACCGGCCTTGATTTAAACATCAATCAAGGCCGGTGCGGTATTAAAAGGAGATAATTAATGGACGTCGTATTTATTGCCACTCACTCACGTGTTGAAATTATGGGATCACAAGCTCTTATTCAAAGATATGTTGATGCCATCAAGGGGCAACATGATCCTAGTTCTTACATGGAGAATTACTCACTAGCATCATCAAATAGTTCATATGATCCGATTATTTACTACTGTAAATAATATTTAAATAATTATTTTGATGGTGGAATAAATATATATTGCTGTGATTTTTCATTTTCTTTCGTAATACTTATATAAATATATAATATTGTGGCGATTTTTGGCTTTTCTTCGTAATGTCAATTCCATACAAAGGCTGGTCGCTGGCCACCACCGGGCACCGAGCACGCGCGCACGTGCAAATGATCAACTTCGCGATTTGCATATGCTAAGAGATCAAACCGTGACCTTAGGGTTACCATTACGTGATCTAAAACATCGTTTTGTGGTTAGACTTGCGTTGCAAGCGCAGGCACACGGAGGAGATACGGACATGGTCAAGCTCTCGACTGTTCAGTTGGACCGGTTGCGGTTTCTGGGGTACTCGGAACGTGGCGCATTGGGTGGCACCCGAAAGGCGACCATTGCCAAGCTCATGACGCTTGGTTTCATCCGTGACAACGGCAGGCTGTTCCGGTCATACGAGATCACTCCGGAAGGCATTGACCACCTGCTGTCTGTTGTGCCGAACGCACCGATTCACACCAGCCACATGGGACCGGTTGTCATCGGTGCCTATGTGATCCACAACGGTCGGACTGGTGTCGTTCGCAAGATGCACGTCACTGAAAACAACACCATTTTTGGCGGAGTTGTCGGTGTTGAATTCGATGACTCTGTTATCAAGTGCGAAATGATTTCTTTCCGTGAATTGGAAACGACTGCGGCACGTTCAGCGGTTCACTTTCGCGAGGGTAGAGAAGGTCACGGGGATTCCCGTAGTTGGACCCGTTTGCTCAATGGCAAGCTGTACAGCTTCAACGTGGTGAACATGCCCAATGGTGAGGTGCGTTGGTTTGTTTCCATTTACAACGGTTACATTGGCGGGCCAAAATTCGCGTGTGCATGGTCGCGTGTTCGGCAGTGGACTTTCACTGCTGTTCAGCCCGTGCCTACCAAGTGGGTTGCCGAGCGCAACGGGCTGAACCTTTGGCGTGACGAGGATAAGGCAATGGCCTATCAGTCAACGCCAGTGTTTGACACTCGATTCGGTGCGTTGGGTGCATTGACTGCCATGCTCACCGATGAAATCAGCGGATGGAAGCGTATGGGTAAGGACGCCACGCGCGATGAATTGATCTTGTCCGATGTCATCGGACATCCGAACCGTAACGAGTGGTCCGCTGGAAACGTTCAGTGGTCGATTCGCGGTTGGTGATCATTACATAGATAGACAATGGATCTAAGCGGCCCCAACGTCAACGGCGTTGGGGCCTAGCTTTGCCTTAGAGCGTTTGCACATGCAAAACAGGCTGCTATTCGCCCTCTAAGGCGTTGGGGTGGTCCTACCCATACAAAGACCCTAGGAAGCTATAAAAGTCGCTCTATGGCGAACATACAGGCCTTTAAGGGGCATTGTGGAGCACCTCGGCTCACACGCGTGCACAGGTGCATGATTGGACGTACTGATCAGTAACATGCGCACGCCATGTGCAGTAGCAAATCTGACCAATTTCTAAGCCTGTGACCAGCGGAAACTCCGTCAGCGGCCTAACGCCGTTGGGGTGGTATGGATGTACCGGGGAAGGCTTTAAAGCGCTTAGCGTGGCTCTGAGAGGCCTTTACGGCGATATGGCCAGTCGACGCCTAGAGCATCAAATATGGTAACAACGCGGTAACTTATACATCAGTGGTCTATGCATCAAATGTTGATCAAGCTCTGACCTGCACAAACACCGTTAGCAAAAGAAAATCCTTGACTCAATGGGGGCCTGTGGTGCGTACTTGTGGAGCACCACGAACACCACAACTCAAAACGCCAGACACGGGAACCCTTAGACGTCAAGGGTTTGAGAGCTAGTAGCAACACTACGTGTCACGGATACCGAGTTGACAGCCTAAACTGAATTTGCTACCTTTAAGGCCCCGCAAGGGGACGCACCACCCGCTAGCTCCCCAAAAGGGAACTTGGAAGCCTCACGACACGGCTTAGGGACGATTGAACTTTGAGAACTCAATAGCGAGCAAAGCCTAGTGAACAGGTGCGCTGATTACACGGACAGTCCCCGTGTACACCATTACCCTTGCGGGATGCAAGCGTGGCAGCAATAGACCGAAGCGACTAGGGAGGCAATCCGACATATATTGTCCAAGCGTTCCGAGTATGCGAGTGCCGGACCAATCATGAGTCCCCCGCATAAATCCGCTTGGATAAAGATTATGAGGAATGTCTGACATAAGGTAAATCGCTTAGGGGCCGGTGATCCGCCCAATGCGCTTAAGACATATAGCGATTACCTGGCAGTATGGGATACCAGGTTTGGGGAATCAAATAAAGGTTTCCGGTGGTTCGATTCCACTCACTCTCACTAGCCCATTGGTGTATAAGCCTGACATTAAATCGGGAAAGCACAGTCATTCCCTAAAAAGGAGTGAGAGACCGGAATTAACCGGATGGGTGTTAACTAAACGAAAAGAGAGTCAATTGCTCACCGTTGCTTTGCTGCTGATTGTTCCGGTGATCGGTAAGGCTGTTTACGACACTCGCCTTACCGCAGACGAAAACGCGAACAATGACACCACCATTTTCGGTGAGTCGATTTACAACCCGGAAGGGTAATCGAAATGAACTTTAGGCACATGGCCGATTTCATCGCTCACAACGGCACTGACGACGTTGACCTTTACCGCCGACACGTCAAGGCATGTGTCATTGCGGATGACAGCGGAGCGTTTCCGTTGTTTCCCGAATGGTTCGGCATCTACTACGCCGAAATGAACGTCGACTACGGTTTCAAGACGCGTCTTATCCGGCGTCTCAAGTTCATCAAAGCTGCTTTCACGGGAAAGGTTGCCTGACATGCGCGTTGTCATTAAGGAATACAAGGGTCCGGGTGGGGAAATTCTGGACTTGCTCAACGTGCTGGTGTTTCCGGATCGGGCAAACAACGTCGGTCGTATGGCCGATGTGCGGGGTGCGGACAACCGTAAGCCGCGTTCGTGGCAGATCATGTGTGCAATCGGAGAGACGGAAACGTTCAACTCTACCGAAATGCTCTACATGGTTCGGAACGTTCACACCGGGCAGTGGACGATTGCGTTTCTGTCCGAACTCGGAAACCTCTACTAGCTAGGATTCCCTACGGTATTTATTGGTCCGTGCATTCGATTGCGAATAGGGAGCGCATTAACAATCGATGAAAGGTTGTCTAATGACCATTCTCATGACTCCCGGTAAAACCCTTGACGAGTGCAAGGTCGAACAGATCAGCAAGACGCCTGCACTTCAGTGGGTCATTGACCACGTGGTGCACGGTGCAGTGGTGACCACTCACGGCATGTGCGGTTTGGTCGCTGCTGAACCGCGTACGGCCAGCAATGGCGCTTCGATGTTCCACTGCTACGGTTGCAACCTGACCCGCGTGGCAATGGAATTCCGTCCACAACCGTACAAGATCACCCGTTACGACTTTCTTTACTAGGGGTCACAATGTACGAAGACGCGCATTTGGATGCCTCTTATGAGGATCGTTTCGCTGATGAGGTCTACTTTGGTAACGGACCTGATTGGGACCTACGCGATTTTGACGATTTTGATAACGACGAAAACGAATGTGAGGGGCACGAAAGTCTGAACGGTGGCGACATGGGAGTTACCCGCTACTGTGACGGCTCTTGTGTGGTTTCAGCCGCTCCATTGCATTCGGATTCCACACAGATTCACCGCGCTGCCAATGGTCACACCATGAGCTATCGAGTCAAGCCCAATGGTGACCTCAGTCAGCATGATGCGACATGCGTTTACGATTGTCGTGCGTGTCAGAATGGTGATCAGCGTCCGGATTGGTAAAGCTTTTAATTCCCTCGGTTTAGCCGTGGCATTCAATTGCAAGGGAATTGTTTCCAATGAAAGGTGACAACAATGGGAACTCCTAAGATCAATAGCACCGACGCCGCGTTCATTTACACTTTGGGCATGGTGGTCGGTGCTAACCCTGACAAGATCTACACCATGCCCAATGAAATTGGGTGTGCCTACGTGCACCATGTCGACGGTGGTGGCCTGTGTGACGGCTGTCTGATCGGGACGGTACTCGTCAAGATGGGTGTGCCACGTGAGTGGTTCATTGAGGTAGACGCCAACACTGGCAAGGGTGCTGGTCTGGTGTTGGCGCAGTTCGGTTTCAGTCGTGAAATCGGCATCGCTGCTGATCGAGCGCAGAACGTGCAAGATGGCGGATCACCGTGGTGGCGAGCCGGTGAGGAATTCCTTTACACCTACGCTCAAATCAAGGCCTAGCAACAAAGTCGGGCGCGACTTTAAACACGCCGGACGGATAATGGTTAATAGGGTTCATGGCCTATTCAAAGGTTCGATTCCTTTGGTCCGTACTCATGTAAAAGCTAAATTGGAGGAAAGTAAATGGCTCTTAGGTCCATTACCTCTTACATGTCAGGGGCTTTCAAGAGTCCTGGTGACCTTTTCAATGATGCTTTCGAATTCCTGGCAGATAAGGAATTCGATACGATGATCGGGACCGGTCTTTCCGGATCACTGATCATTCCGGTTTTGGCCAGGGAATTCGGTTCAGATTTCAATTGGGCCATCATTCGCAAAGATCCTGGCAGCTCTCATGCCTCTACCGAATTGGAAGGGTATATCGGTAAGCGTTGGATTTTTGTAGATGATCTGATCGATTCCGGCGCAACTTTGAAGCGTGTTAAGCAGGTGGTTGCTGATCGCTGCAAGGCTAATTCCTACTGGGACGGACATAAGACCGAATATGTGGGTACGTACCTTTACCACACACGGCGTTGGTATCCCGCTGATCACCAGGTGGGCTATTACGTGAATTGCCGTTGTTTGACGTGTGATGCCTTAGAATCACGTCGTTACTCCTACTGAACAAAAAGTAAATAGAGGATATAGTTCAATTGGATTAGAATAACTAGCATAAGATACATCCCCACACATTGAATTGGGATGAATAGCTTATGTTAGATAGATGAGGGTTCGAGTCCCTCTATCCTCGCTACCCTTAATGGGTATTGTTAAATAGTTCGGCTTCCCGCGCTTTTGCCCGGAAAACAAGTGTAAGCCCGAATGCGAATAGCATTGGTCACTAGGTTGGCTACTACGGTCCCAATCGACACGGCTGTATGCGTGATTCGAGCCGTCAATTACCTTGCTCATGTGCATATACTCTATGACGGTAAAGAGTTGGAAAGTGTGCACCGTAGGCGTTATCGATTGCGCGACAATATAAATGTCGGTGTGGAGACGCAAAGTCCAATGCGCTATCAATATGGTCATTGACCTGACAGTTAGCACTAGGGCGATACCACTTGAGTGGGAGTCAGAGAAACATAAGCAATTGATAAGCGACCTTTAGGAGATAATAAAAACAAGCGGCGGTTATATCATTATATTATGGTATCGCTAAGTGCGGGACAAATAAACAAAACCCGCTTTAACGAAAGGCGTAACAATGGATCTTGCTAAAGTGCAAAAGCTAAATGCCGCTGCACATTCTCTTGATTCTTGGGTAGAGACGCTAGCGTTTTACGTTGAAAATCCTACGGCGGTTCCGAATAGAGCGGCTACCACGTTTGCAACACGTGAGGAATTCATTGAGCACATCGGTTGCATGATTGGACACTATCAAGACGAATTCAATGCCGCGTACAACGATATTCCGGAATGGGTGAGTAAATGACTAAGCTGACTCCCGCTGCCAAGCGTTATGCGCTGGAATTGGTCAAGCGCCGGAAGATTCAAGATGAGCACGCAAATTGCGTTCAGCCTGGTTTTGTCGTCAGATACGGCGTGCGGCTCAATGACAATGATGAATTTGTCGAGCGTCCTTACAGCGTGCCAACGTATGAAACCGACCATCACAATAACTGCCAACTGGCACGCATCATTCCCCGGAACTACTGCCGACACGGAAATTTTGTTGGCGACCCGTGGGGACCTGATTACATGTGCGGGTTTTGTGAGAATGGAGACGATCTCTCACTGTATGAAATCGCATTGGACGATGCGAGAGAACATCAGCGGCGTCTCACCGAACACGTGGTTGAACGCGCACAAAAGGCAGTGCTAGAGGAACTAGTTTCGATCTATAAAGCCGATGCCAATATGGCCGAATGGATTGACCCTGATGTAATCGCAAAGTTGGTCCGCGCTGGTGACTGACGTGTATGGCTTAAGGTGCCCTAGAGACTCCACACAGCCTCTAGACGCGCCTAGGGTGCACGTACCCTACCCGAGACCATTTGATCTTGTTACAGACGAAATGAGCGGCCAATGTTCATCTTGATTGCGAACGTCGTGAGCAATGATGGAATCGTCGAAACAAAGGAATACGCGGACTTTCCTTTTGTTCCCGCCATGCACACTAACTTTTTGGTGCGCAACACGTTGATTGCCATTGATCGAGTTGATATCGATCCGATTGGTCTGGCCGGAACTCCCATTGTGACCATTAGTGGCAGGGTCACCCGATAGCAAAGGATTGTCATGTATCTGTTGGTGATCACTGCTCCCGAGACTGGTCACACTAAGTCCATTCGGGTGGCTGACACGGAAAACATTCCCCTTTGGGCTGAATTCGATAAGGTTTGTGAGGCTGAAAAGGAATATCGAACGATCACCGTGTGGGATGTCGAAAAGAACGGCAGTCTCTATTCTTACACGGTGAATCGCCCCTCACGAACGCCTGAGCCCATCGATATGCAAAAGGTTGACGAGTGGGTTAAGGAATATCTGATGAACGAACGGGGTGAAATCAGTAAGATTCAAATGATCAAGCTGACCCGTGAGCGATTCAACGGCCTGGGGCTTAGGGAAGCATTGGCCATTGTTCAGCCTTATTTCGTCTGTTAGGGGAGATAATGAATCTGGCACGTGTTGCGGCCATCGCGGCAGATGAGGCAATCAGGCAAAAGGTTGGCATCAAGGGGTTCGCTGACTTGCTTAAGGCTTATGAGTTGGCGTCTCACATGTCCGCATATGGCACGTTGCAAGAATTGGACGTGTTGGCCATTGCTGCCCGTGTGAATGGCCTTGATCTGATTGACTACCGTCATACTCCAGTCACGTTTCCGAACATGACGGTTGCTCCGCATCACAGCATTATCCCAAACGCAATGCGTTCTATGTTCGCATTGGTCAAATTCATTGGGTCTAGCCATCCCGATGACGCAAACGTTATTGACTCGACTGTAGACGGATGGATTAAGAACTTTCTTGACATTCATCCTTTCATTGATGGCAATGGCAGAACGGCATGGATTCTGCGAACGTGGTTGCTGAATCAGTGGGATTACCCATTCCCATTGCCCAATTACTACGGTGAGGCTTAAATGAATATCAACCCGCGTGCGTTGGTTCTGTTGTCAACCATGATGTTCACTACGGCAATGTTCGCTTGGAAGCTTGCCGGACCATATTGGGTGACCATGCTCATTCTCACCATTGTTTACGGTCTGTTTCTTTCCCTGGTGACTGTGAACTGATGACATGATTTATCGAATAGGGAGGCACATTCGAAAGTATTCACTAGTATATTTCCTTTTCTTTGTGCTTATTGCAATGTGCACTCTGATTACGCTCAAGCAATATTCTATTCTTTCTACCTAAGGGGTTTCAAATGTCGGTGCTCAACGTCACTGCCGGTAAGTTCATCACCGTTGCCGGTATCCGACGCAAGGTGTTCGCGGTCTACCCCGTCAAGGGCGCCCGTTGGTTCCTGGTGAACGACGTCAACGGCAACCGCAAGCCCGTGATCTACAGCAACTCCCACGTTTTCGCCTGATAGTCGCTTTAAACCAAACCAATAGATAGGGGCACCGATCAAAACAAATCGGTGCCCCCTTAACCCAAAAGGGGTAAAGAAAATGACCGATATCGTTAACACTGAGACTGCCACCGTTGTCAAGCCGCTTGTTTATGACAAGGATGCGCGCTCCGTGCGTATCGAGAATGCGGACGATTTCCGTGTGGCTGCGAAGTTCTTTGGCATTCCCGTTAAGGCTGCTGGTCGCCTGCCGTTCAAGGCCCTTGCTCAGCACGTTCTGCGGCTGAATTGGGCCATTGTGCCCACTGACCTTTTCAACAATTCGGTTGCGCTGGGCGGCACGACTAGTGTTCCCAAGGATAAGAGCGTAGAGACCGTGTGGAACGTGAGCTACCGCAAGGTGCACGCCAACGGCGGAACGGGTCCGATTCAGACGGCTACGGTCACGCTGGCCGATGTCCGTAAGCACACGGGCGAAAAGGCAGGGCGAATTGGTCCCAAGCGCGTCATGGTGGCGCTTGCTGCCAAGCTTGAGACGACGTTGGACAAGCTGACCACGGCGGGGCACACGTTCGCCAATGCGCAGTCTGAGGACATCACTACGGCCATGCTGGCTGGCACGGTGAGCGAGGTAGACCAGACTCCCGTTCCGGTGGTTGAGGTCAAGTCCGATGAATCCGCCGATTCGACCGGATGCTTGGTTGGCGCGGTACTGGCCGAGGGTGAGCACGCTACCGACGAGCAGATCACTGCGGCCATCGCTGCTGGTGAGTCTGAGACTGACGACAGTGAGACCCGCGCTGCTGTTCTGGTCTGACGTCTGCTAGACCGTTTTAATTAGAGGTTAGTTAGCTTGGCATTAGTGCTGCGCGATGCGTACTAATGCCTTGCTAGATATCCGACTGATTAGCGGAGGTAATTCAATGTTCATGGACATGCCGGTTTTTAGCATGGATAATTTCACACCCGAATCCTATTATGAACATGATGGAATTCGGGTGGAAATCGAAAAGGTCGGCGGGGGAACTATTGGTAGGAAGTATATCGGCAATTGGTTTTACCGGGTGATTGTGCATGGTGTATGGACGACTAGTGGTAGTGACTATGTCACCAATACAGCCAAGTCACATCACCAGGTGGCTTTTGATCTTTGGGAATACTTTACTAGGGAGTAAAATGCATAACGGATATTACTTTCACTTTTACAATGGTGAAACGGATATTAGCGGTAGTATTCATGCGGAAGGTGATGCCGATTGTGCAATCATTTGGCATGAAATTGATGGTCACATCATGTCTTTTATTCCCGCCGGTTTTGGTTGGTGGCAAGCCGATGACATTACCGAATCATTCGGTTACGGCTATGACCACTGGCGAAACCAGGAATTCGATTCAATGGAATCAGCCCTGGCGGCTATTATTGAAGCCGCTTTGATGTGCGTTTAGGGGATTGAATGACCACTAAAGTCAAGGTGGAAAAGCGCACGCTTAAGCCCGGTGATTTGATCACGCTTGAGTTTGCCTTTCACTCACTGATGAAAGCAAAGGTGATTGGTAAGGGTTGTCAGTATTTTGATGAGCGTAGAGATAGTGTGCGTGTTGTCATGACTGCTGGTTACCCTGATTATTGGAAGGGTCGCATTATTGAGGTGCCGCGCTCTACCATTCGATTCCGTGATTTGGTGAATGAAAGGCGTATGCGTGCCGTTGCGTGGCCTTTCAATTGTGAATGGGATACTGAACCCGTTTCATGCGGTATCAGCGACGGCTATTACGATTAGGGGATTCAATGCTTGACATTGCTGAAATTGAAAAGCTTTTGGAACCGGTTGGCGATAAGCCGTATCAGCGGTTTGTGTGGGATTACATTGGTAACGAAACGCGTACCGTTGTTTATGATATGCATCATGGGGGAAGGGAAGTAGCAACCTTTCTCAATGGCATCGCTGCGCAAATGGTGTGTAGTGATTGGAACGCCAGGCATGACAACGGTGAACGGCTTTACACCTTGGGTACCGGTGTGGATGGGGAGGACTAGTGCACATTTTCGGCGTCGGCGCTCAAACGGCCCGTGAGCAACTGATTCGGGTTGGTAATGCCCACTATGACCGGAACCTGTACGTCAAGGCAGCGACCAGTCTGGACACCCGCAACGGTGAACGGTGCCGTATCACGTTGGGTGTTCATAGCTCACGTGCCAAGGGTGCCAGGCGTGCGGCTAGTGGTCGGTTGTGCGCTGCGCCATGCTGGCACGCCCATTACGATGTCATGTACGCCATTTTGAAGACCAACCCAGATGCGCGTATTACCACTAGCCGTATTGGTGACATTGTTTACAACGGGTTGAGTGATTTCCTGTTGAGTGCACCCAATACCGCATATATCAATGTGGGCAATTACATGCAAATTGCTTATCTGTGTGAATGCGACCATGACAACTGGGTATCGGCAATTGGACTGGTGAACGCATGAATTCCAAGCAACTCGGTAAGTGGTTGGCCTGCAATATCGCTTTTCAGGATGACCACTTGCAACACTTGGGTAGTCAAGGGCTTGATCGGGCTGACATCTCAACGATTCTGCGCGCGTTGGTGGATGGTAACTATATCAATCCCGAAAGCTACGATCATTGGGACCTGGATAAGGTTCTAAAGGATATGAATGTGGTGTGCTGGGCTGATCGCGAGAGCTACGCACGCAATTTCGCCGATGTCGACGATGAATTCAATCCTTTCCATATGCCCAGTTGGGTGGAAATTGATTGGAAGTCGAGTGCCGACAATCTTTTGCAAGACATTCCGGTAATCGAATTGGGCGACCAATTTGTAACCTTTTACGAGGGGTGACAATGTGCACCTATTGTGTTCACTGTAGTTGCATCATTGAATTTTACCGGGGGCTTTGGTGGGATGTTACTGACGATTTCATGTGTCCCAATGGTGAAAACGAACATAAGCCTTAAGGATCAATATGAACCTGACGCGTGAATCAATCGGTGATGCTTTGGACGTCTATGCTAAGCATCATGGCTCTACGGTCTATGAAATGCCGGGGTCAGAGTGCAAGTATGTCGAATGGGATTTTGACACTTGCACTTTGGTTGGTGGTTGTCTCTACGGGCATGTCATGACGGATCTAGGGATGTCTCTGGAGACGCTGGCAGACAACTGGGAAGGCAAAGAAATTAATGCCATTCTCAAGTCATACGGTGTCGATGACGCACGACTGATCAATGCAGCCTTGTGCAGTCAAAGGGTGCAAGACACGTGCGAATTGAGTTGGGCACATGCCGTACAGACGTTTCACGCAATTCTAGAACTCGGTACGCGTGACATCGATGCAAATGCCATCTATGGCAATGATTGAGTAGTTAGCGCGTATGCATCACATTTAGCGCCGGTAAACGCCAAAAACGCTAAAAGTGCCGGGTAGATAAATGTGATGCATAGGCATAAACACTCAAACTTAAGGGGATAAATGCAATGCTGGATGTTATCTATCTATTGGTGGGTTGGTGTTTTGTATCCATTTCCACAGTTGGCGTAGTAGCACTACCCGTAGGTTTTATTTGCTGTGTCATCAGTGATGCCAAACAAGCAAGGGGTAATAATGCGAGCAGTAAGCATCGAATCATTTATTGAGATTAAGTATGGTGATCCAATCAAGGATTACAATGGAAATAAATGGATTTTCGCCGGGGTGAGTGGAAAAGAGGTAGTAGTTCTAAAGAAAGGTAGTGATGTATTGCAAGTAATGTATCCAAGTATCTTTGATTTGATGCTGCTGGAGGTTTAATAATAGTCTGCCTAGGGGTTGGAATTAGATACAAGACTGTATTGAATTAAAGAAAAAGAGAAATAATAGTAACCGTTTTAAGCGGTTATTTTAGTTTTTTCAACGGAAAAAGGGCTAATTTACAGGATAATCAACGGAAATAGTTGTTTTTTGCCGAATTTTCTACGGTTTAGCATTTTCAGCATTCTAGCATAAGGGGCATTATGGTGAATTCAGCTATTGAACATAGTAGTAGGCATAATGCCGTTGATATAGGTAAGACTGTATATAGGTATATGGTAGTAGGGGCTGCTATGTTGCCTATTATCTGTATTAGTATGGTTACATTGTTCGCATTTGTTGTTATTCTCTATGTATTTGGTAGTTTTGTAGTAGTAGCACTAGAATAATCAAGGGTATATCCATTACTTTACCCCGCCATATTACATTAAATAAACAATAAGATAGGTACAATACATGCTCTGACCTGCTATGTGACAAATGTCAGACAATGATATATAATGATTGAATGAATAAAGACATACGATACACCATTCGCTTTACTAATAAAGAATGGGAAGGCATAACAAAGCGGGCTAATAGTAAAGATATGAAGCTTAGTGAATACATAAGGGCTATGATTGATAAAGGGGAAATAGCAGACTACAAAGATAAGAGTAGTGATAGTGGTGGATTCACATGGTAAGGGGTGTATATGAGCTATGTAGATGAATCAATTGATATCAAGGTTAGTTCTACTACTGCCACCCGCGTTATTCGCCAATGTATTTATATTACCCATGCAATGGGGTACGGATATAAACTAAACGCCTCTATGACGGACTATTGGGGGTCTATGGCATGGTGGGTACTGCACTACCCTGACACCATTGAGCTACTAGAGAACGCCTATTACGATGCCCTGACGTGGATGTGTGACAACGTTATTGATAGTGGGGTAGTGGGACCTAGGGTAGGCTAATGATCATGGTAGGTAGAGGCTGTGAGGCTGCATGATAGTGCCATGTGGTAGTGATGCACTGATGTGTGTATGTGTTGAGCTATTGATAGTGGATAATGTAATTGAATTACCATTACCATATGGTATGTCAAGGGTCATATCCCTTCCCCGGCTGAATTCCACTAGAGAATATGTTCTTATTACATTACTTACAATGAAAGGTGTGATAACACTAAGATGTACTAGAAACAAACCATTCAATGTTTACACTCACACAATACATTGATGGGTAATGCCTATTAAATCCAATAGGCATTACACCAAATTCATTTTAAGCGCATTTTAAAAGTCAAAACGTGGCGATATTTTGACAAGCGATCATAAGGTTTTATTTTGCCTATTCTGTGCGCTCTATATCGAATTGTTTTTCTTTTAGATTGCTACATCATATATCTTATAAAAAATATTCAAAAATTGAGATTTGAAAATAGTTGATCTTGAAAGGCATAAATATTTAATCTCTGCGCCCACACCAATCTATCTTTTATTCGCACGTTTAATATGATCATCTCTGTTTTTCTTTGCTGTTCTGAGAGCTGCTGATCTATCTTTGACCTGCTTTTTAGCCGCCGCGATTTTTTCTTTATCGTCACTATGATATTTTTCAACCATAATCAATTGTGCTTTGGCTAGATTTAAAGCATCTTCTTCCAATGTCACTATATAATCATGTTGTCTTTTTGTAGTCATTATTCCTCTGGTGGTAGTATTACTTCGCTGAAATATGTTTGAAATCTATCCAAGTATGCTTGTTCATCTCTTGGTATTGCTTGATAGACTAGTTCGTTGATTGTGTATTCTACATCTTTATCTCTATAAGGTACTATGGATTTACTTGCTTGTCTTGATGATGGTAGATGATAAAGATAAATACTGAACCATCTTCTCCCGGCGTAAACATAGGTTTCTGATTCACAAACAAAATCTTCCACCGGTTCTGTTACACCATATTGTGTAAATATATCCGTAAGCTTTAAAACTGTCATTCTTTGCATATTGTCACCTCCTTGACTATATTGTACTCTAGCCTGAAGGTTTCTGTTTATTGATCTTTTCTAACTCACGCACTGATTTTACAATGCTGGCTTCGGCCTTTTTGATAGCCTTTTTGGCATCTTTAATATTCTTGATGCACTTTAGTTTTTTGGCCGTCGTAGAGTTCTTGCTATTTCTTACATTGCTCAATGCCGCTTCGGCAGTATTTTTCAACATTTGTGCGGCAAAGGCTATCTTTCGCTGTTGTTCAATATTTCTCAGCTCACTAGAGCGTCTGCTATTCCATTGTTCCAATGATTCTGGCATCTATCTTCCCTTTGATCGTCTGGCCAAAGCTGCTTCCGCTCTGACTCTTGCTGTTCTGGCTTTATTTAATTGTCTTTTTGTTTTCTTCACCGCGAGTTTAGCGGCACTTATTCTAGCTTGATCTTTTGATTTCAATGCCGCTGTTTCTTCACGTTGTGCTTTGAGCACTTGGGTTTCAGCATCTGAGACCGCTTTATCCAGATCTTTGCTCATCCATCCACTCCTTTGTTTTGATAAGATCTTTTGCTGTAATACCCAGCTTAGGATCAATCCATTGTAAAGAACATGGTTCTTTACGTTGAGATTCGAACCATCTTAGTTCTTTTTTATACTTGTTGAAGTCATCATCAAACCACACAAACTGTTCACCGGCGCAATAATCAAGTACCGCGTTATATTTCCATTTATGTGCTGTCCATCCGAAATTAATAACTGGAAGTTCCGGTAGTCCAATCAAGGGGGCAATCATGCTATTGGCATCATCTTCCCATGTTGTACACCACACAAGCTTGCAATCACTTTCCGCCGCGAAATTTAACAACATCGGTCCATGATCTTTATTAAGCCAAACACGCAAAGGTTTATCTTTCGGAATACCAAGCGGGGCTAATCTATAAGTATCATAGCCTGCTGGTCGTCTGGTGGGTTTAGCCGCATATGGATTTAATGGCCCGTCTACATCAATCAGTAGAAGCATTTTCAATCTTCTGTCTATCTTGACCCAATAGAGGTCGCATGTACATTGTCTCTTCTAGCATATCTTCAAGCTGCTTGCGCACATGAATAGCACCATAAGTTTTCAAGCCATTAAGCGCACTCAGTGCTCGATTAATAAAATATACGACATCGGCGATCTCATCAATCGCCTGGTCAAGCATAACTACTTTAATATCAGCCATTATCTTTCCTATTCATATAATGAAAAATGAGATCGGTGGCCAATAGACCACCGATAACAACAATCCAAGCTATTAATACAAAACTAGTCATTTTCTTCTACATATTCAAAATCATTCATAAATACTTCATCACTTGGATCTACCAGCGGTAAAGGCTTTTCTGGCTTCAGCCATTTCTCTCTGATCCAAACCCCGCCTAGTTCGGCCGGTAGAGCATGAAGGATATCAGTCAAAAGCTCATACAACTCATGATTATACGGCGTAGCTTTGACCAGTTTGGTAATCGGTATAGCATTCTCGTTCACTGTAGAATAAGCCTCGCTTCCAAATAGTTTCTGGTTTAGTTTTGCTGCCTTCTTTCAGGTAGCCAATTCTTATAACATATTTATTACCTACAGGACAACCAACTTTTGTCAGCCTATATATTTCATCGATCCTAGTAAATGAATTCATAAATGAGTCATGAAAATTAACATTAGGACTGCTTGGTTTTATATAACTGTGATAATAAGTAGACTGTAATGGCTCAACAAACATCTTTTTATTATTCAGTCGGCCACCATGAAAAGTTATCTTAGGCACTCGAATACTTTCTTATTCCATTTGGCATCATAAAGAGGGTGATGCTCAATCTCAGGACCAAAACCTAGATAGATCCCAGGCCTCATATTATCTTCAATATATTGTTGAATCTCGTGGGTAAACATAGGAATAGGTTCCGGCAAATTCATCATAGGACCCCAACACTGAGCTAGGCGCACATGGTCATACGCCGCATAGTAGGCCCAGAGCTGTACGTCGTCTCTTGACAAGATCCTACCACCATCCGACACAAAGTCAAGCATGATCGGAGCGAAGTACTCGAACGGAATAGCATAGTCGATATAATCGTTTTCGCTGATGTGCTTTAGCACATTATCTTGCAACCATTGACTAGGCTCATATTCACCTGATTGTACTGCGTCAATATAATCTTTGTTGATCATATATAGTTCACGATCATTTTCATCTACCATACCTATAGAAATAGGCTTTACGGTTTCACCGTCTTCATCAAATTCCCAATCATAGAAGATTCTACGCATTAGTCAACCCATACAATCTTTGTCAGTTCGCCATGTCCATGAATTCTAATGACTGATTCAATATCATCATATGTTCCGCCGGTACCAGGTAGACCATTTTTAGTAGGCCATCTAACAGCAACACTTCCATCAGACCACTGAATTCCTTCAGTGATTCTACCGGTGCCTGAAACACCAGAAACATCCTCTGATCGTTCTAAATAAAATCTTTTCATTTTCTCTGTCTCCGTAGGTTCATTATCAAAAATAAGCTTATAAAACTCTGGGTAATCTTCTTCCCAGTTACCGGTTCTTTTTAAAACTGATTCAACCAATGGGCTTACTTCTTTTTCCATTTTACGTGCTGTTTGACGTAAAATATACTCACCATGATCTAAAATAGTAGCCATTGTTTGAAAAATTCTATTGTAATCTTTGTCGCGCATCCAATGCTCCTCTCAACATGTCAGCCAGCACATAAGCATGGCCCATTTTTACTTTAGGGTTATTCAAAATCTCTTGAAAAGTCAAATCATCGGCGGTATCGCCGGGGTAAACATCATAATCCAATAATGTAACAAGCTCTTCGCTATCTACAAAATATAGAAAATTGTTAAAAAGCTCATCTAATTTATGAACAGCCATTTTATATGATGGAACATAGATAGTTTTACGTGCTTCGATATAATCGATTGGCTTACCAATCCATGAATATAATGGTATAGCTCCACGTCCCATCGGATATCTACAAGCCCATTTATTGGAAAAACCTTCATCTCGCCATTCATACCATTCAGCATTAGGCTTGCCATTATCATCATGATGTGCATAAACTTTGGAATACTGCCAGCCATTTTCGACATTTTTAGCAATTTTCGGCGGGGTATTTTTACCTTGATATACCGAAACAGGACCTAAAAGCATAGGACTGAATTCACGACCTAAACCTACACCTGATGTTGTTATATTAATAACGGCACCTTTAGGTTTGCTGTTATATACGCTACGAACTATAATTTTAGTCATAGATGACCGCCTTCAGATTCCCATTTTTGAATATAAGCAATCCATTCTGGATCAAATCCTGAAGACTTGATAAATTCTTCCCAATCCATAGAACAATATTCACATGGATATTCTTGCTCCACCCCGCCGTCTATAACGGCACAGAGCTTATTCGTATTAGAGTTATGTTTGCCATATCCATATTTACATCCATGCCACTTACAACAATGTGTAGAGCAAGCGTAGCCATATTCACTCATTAGTCACAACACCATTAGCGGCTTCGACAATTTCCTTGAGGATTTCAGCAAAATCAAAGTCTTCATAACTAATTTCCGTGCTAAGACTTCTGCCCTTGTTGCTCCGTGAAGTAATAAGAACGTTAGCTGATGGACTTTCGGCAAAGCAACAATAACAATCAGGGTCTTTACCGTTACAACACATGTAACCTTCATTGAAATTCATGGTTACATTGACATCATCAGCATTAATATACTCGTTCTTACGCAAAAGATACTTCAATCTGTTACGACCCCAATGCTTTAATGCCTGATCATACTTCATTTCTTCTATCCTCTACAAATTCGGCTGTATAAAGTGCTGATGGTAAATCGTAATTAACGATAACGTACTCTACATCACCTTCAAGAGTGTGGAAAATAAGAACATTATCTCTGACAATAGATACAAATTTACTATCATCAAGGACTTCTTCCGCGATTTCCATCTCATCCGGCAGTGGTCCATAAAAATATACGCCAATGATGTTTTCATAAGCGTCATCATATTCCGCAATAATTTCCATTAAATGTCCAATCTCATTGGGCCATATTCTTTGACGACCTTTGACCACTGTAAACCAACATAAGCTAAAATATATTCAAAATGACTCAAGGACCAACCATCATTAGGTTCATCCCAATACCATCTATAGCCATCACTGTCTCTGACTCTTTTATCATGTTCTGGTTCTAGCATTATTACTCCGGTTCGATAATATAAGGAAGCGGACACAATACTTCATGATTTTCATGACGTGTACCTAATTCTGTAGCTACTTCTTCATCAAAATGCGCTAAAATGTGCATCATTACGTCATAGTTACGCATACTTTGAATCAAAAGTAGATAGAGCATTTGATTTGTGTCCGGAACCTCTGGATCTTTTAGTTCACTCATCCATCAAGCGTACACCGCTCAACGTTCAGAGTCAAGCTCCTCAATGTCATAGGTCACACTTTTATAGTGCTCTTCTACAAGATCATCCAGTGCAGAATACTCATCATCAGCTTCTACGAACACTGTTTTTACATAAACATCTTCAAAATAGATATCTGCTTTGAATTTAGCCATTGAAAACCGCCTTAAATGTTGATGGGAATAGCGGTTGTGTTAGATCTCTGACCGCTTTGGCAAACTGTTGAAACTCAAACTGTGCATCATGCTCTAAGCGTTCATTCAGAAGATGTAAAACGCCGGAAAGCGAAGTAGTCCATCGCCATCTTACATACATACCATAAGCTGGTAGAAAAAGTCTAGCTTGTTCGGCACAAACACCCATTTCCATCAATCTATTGTAATTACTCAAGCCTTCTTCAATAAATCTATCAAGTTCTTGAGTAAAAATTTCACCCATTCTTGGATCTACTTGTTCACCTGAGCCCTGCTTGGAATTAGCCGGTGCTTCACGCCATTCGTTCTTGGATGGAATATAAAAAGTCGGCTCTTCTGTAACGTATCTGCGACTGCTTTCGTTCCAGCCCTGCTGATCGTCAAGATGCGCACTAGCAACTGAATATTTAAACCATTGACGAGCGATCATCAATGGAGCATAGGCTTCAAATGTAATAACCGCATGTCTAAACGGTGCAGTGTGGTTATTTTTCCATAAGAAGTTAATAAGTTTATCGTCTTTTTGGTTAAATTCTAAAGATTCTTTATCGTAAGATACTCTAGCTGCATTGGTGATCGACAAATCTGATCCCATATGGTCTACAAGACGCACATAGCCGTGATCTAACACATCAATCTTTTGCAATGTAATGCTCCTTTACGTATTCTATAATATTGTGTAGAGCATTGGCTCTTCCTTCAATAACTGGACCCCATATTAGATCTAGATCATCGATATAAAGATCATCTAGTTGCTCTTCTACAAAACTTGATAAATCTGACTCATTACTCATTTAAGATCACCTTTCCAATCAGGATCATTAGGACATCCATACATACTACATAATTTATCACACGTGTGTTTCATAACATAATTCTCCTCAACAAATCCTGCAATGAGTCTAGCAGCTTCTCCTATTTCGCCTTCATAATATACAGCTTCATCGTGAGCCCCGGCGAACACAACGCTACGAATTAAATGGAACATTTCTTCTTCTAGATCTCTCACCAGTTACCGTCCCAATAACGATCATTATAGTTTTCTCCAACAACATCATCTACAACCTTATTAAAATCATGAATATCAACCCAAGTACGCTTAGAAAACAGATCAAACATTTTACTTATAATCCAGCTTGCATGATCAATTCTATAATCATCGTAGCTGTCGCCTAATCCGCCGAGATTTTCCACATAATGTTTTACAACACCGGGAGGCATTACTGTTTCAACCCATTGACCATCTTCCATTTCAGCCGAAGTGTCGTGTGTTTCATAATATTCACGAAGTTCTTGTAGCTCTTGTTCAGTCATCTAAATCTCTCCAATAATAGTCGGAAGCTGCGTCCCATGCTTTATCCAATGCTTTGAACCAAGCATCGTATTGTCTATATGACTTATCGCCATAATTATTTTCTAATTCAGTAATAGCGTTTAGGTAAAAATAAATACTGGTATGCCCATGTCTATATCTTTCCATTAATAGATCGCTAAAATCCTCCGGTTTTTCCAGGTGATCAAAAAGACCATCTATTAAAGCATCATATACTTCTTGATTAAAATCTATCATACTCTAAACTCCGAATCAACAGGTAGATTGATTCTACACTGACGACAAAACATAATATAATTATATGGATTGAAAGTCATATCAATATATTGTACGTGGGAGAGTTTTACGATTCTCTCCCCGCAATCCTGACATTCCACCCAATACTTATCATCTGGATTGATCATGCAGGAACCCATTTTGTTACTAGAACTTCAATAGGCTTGACTAGAGACACGTCATAAAATTCATTATCACCGTCATCACCAGTCATAATATAAACTTCAAGTTCAATATGAAAATCATCATTAATCTTGAAAATATAATGCTGAATGAATCCCCAACTCATCTCGTCGCCAATTTCACTTTCAATAAAAGTGAAATCATTGATCAAACCATTCTCTTGAGCACCATAAAGAGCATCCTCAGCGATATAATTCCTACCACTAGCATAACTTCTAAGATAATTAAGTAATTCTGTCATTCAATCCATCTCCCTAATTGTCTACAAGCAAAAATGCTGCCATCTTCATTCCTCACGATATCATATGGGAAAACCAGGTCGTCTCGCTCTGGATAAGCCTGTGCTACCATCTGTGAGACGACATAGAGCGTGTCTTTTAATTCTCTGGGTAGATTGTATGCATGAGTATATTCAACGGCTGAGATTGTGATTTCTGCACCTTGATAGTCAAGGATCTTCACTCGTTCTGCGTGTTCGTGTAGCCTAACAGGTGTAGGACACGCAGGCAAGATAGTAACTTTTTTGTCTAACCCCACGATTTGCACCGGGTGGGGAGTAAGATTAACCAATTTCAAAGTTGCCATCAACCAATCTGCGAGGATTTGCATATGACTTATATGCTTCAACAAGTGGACTCGGATCTGTTTGTTCATACAAACGATGCATTGTGTCTTTATCTGTCATGAAGACATCACCTTCAGGGCCATCTTCTTTCATGATAAACCAACCAGAAGGAACCTTGGTCCACTCATTTGTATCAGGAACAAGTACTTCCAGAATCATTCTGCTGGAAATAGATGCGTGATCAAAGCTGGCACGACATTCCCGCATAGGATTAAGCCATTTGCTTACTTCTTTGAATTCTTCAATTGATGTTCCGGTCCATAAAAAGCCGGTAAGTTTGATAGGTTTTGCTACAAATTTTCTTACTGTCATTGCAACCATCCTGTTTCTTTGATCTTAATTAATTCGATAATATCATTTGATGACATATGACCATATTCATTTTCGAATTTCACTATTACTTTATTATTTTCTCTGTAGAAAACCGGTACATCTCTGTATCTATATTTCCAACGACTTAATACTGCCTTTTTGAATTCAGCTACGGATTTAAAATAACCCATAACCTCTTCTTCTTTGAATCTATGAGGATTAAACTTTCTTGAATCTTTATATACTGCTCTGTACATTTAATTCATCCATCCACGATGCCCATGATCGATTTCTCTTTGTTGATCTTCAGGAGTATCGAATAATTTATAAGGCTTTTTATGGTGGTGTGGACCACCCTTGCGGTAAAACTCTACACCATCAGAGCCCACAAAGATAGATCTGTAGCATACGTAGCAAAAGCCTGCGTACCATCTGTCTCTAGCTCTCATCAACGATCCCATCTGTCGTCAGCAGTCATCCATACATACTTCGGACCTGATATACAGATATACCTCAGTCCCCATATAATATTGCATTCACCACAAATCCATAGATCATTTTCTTCAAAGTCTTTTTCGTCTGGTGTTTCACAATTATGTTCCATATTATTCCTTAATATGGCGGCGGATCAATAATACCAGCTCTATATGACTTATAAAGACGAAGAAAATCCATCATTTGATCTGCTGTATATTGATTGAATCTAATATTACGTTCCATACACATTGCTTCAAAATCCTTGAGTAAATCAATCAAGGTAATTAGATTTTGCTTTGGTATTGATGTTCTCATTTCTTACTTCCAGTTCCAGCAGAAAATGCATTTTTAATAGCATATTTTCTTCTATTATATAGATCTTTATTTCTTATATCTCTATTATGATGCAGTAAACATTTTGGATGTAAAAGTAAATTATCTTCTTCCAAAAAGACAAAATTCTTGCCAACTTGTTTTTTACATCTAGAGCATTTAATTATAATGTTTATTATTATCCTCACTTCGTTCGGGTCTGTTCACTTCGTTCACAGACTAGCCTTATTTTCTTTTCAAAGTCAAGGAGAAAGATTGTGTTGGGGCCGAAGGCCCTTAGATGATCATGAATTCCTTGATCTTTTTAAGAAGATATATTAACTTATAATAGGTATTTTAAACATAGTTTAACCCATAGAGACAGTATCTCAGCCTCAACGGATGATCCGTCAATGGTACGATCCAGACCTGTTTCCCGAACACCCTTATATCTCTTGGCTTATGTAGGACCCTTTTGATAAAGAATAATGGGTTAATCTCCCGACCAGCCATTACTCAATACCCAGTTGTCTCCCTACCCCGGTTGCTCCCTGAATACACCATACAGGGGCAAAGAAAAACCCCTAGAGAGGACTCGACTTCTCTCTAGGGGCCTTCAAATCTAAGGTCCGGGTATGTCTGTCGAGTCAACCCGGAAGTATCCTAACACAGAGACCGCGACCTAGTCAAGCTGACCTCTGATGTGCTATGATCTTTCCATACAGATATTCTCTGTACAAGTAATACTATAACACAAGGGACCTAGGTAGCACAAGCATGGATATGAGCTTTTATTGCAATGAAGGTGATTTAAATTTGAACGGTGGTTATGGTATAGCAAGCTATAACATAATAACATCGTTACAAAAACTGGGACATGATGTGAAGTTTAATTCTCCATCAAGTCCATTACAATTATTCTTTTCTTTTCCGACATTTTATGCAGATTTCATTAGACCTAATCAACATAAAATACACTTATTGGTTTGGGAATCAACTGAGTTTCCAGAAGGTTGGAAAGAGATATTAGAAGAAGTAGATGAAATCTGGACTGCTTCTAATTGGTGTAAACAGATTGTAGAAGATAATGGTTTTAAAGTAAGTAATGTATATCCGCATGGAATTGATCCAATGTGGAAGCCACGTAAACGTATCCGATCGGATAAGCTGAGATTTCTTCATGATGGAGAACCGGCGGTAAGAAAAGGTGGTCAGATAGCCTTTGATGCTTTTAAGGCTGCTTTTGGTGACTCCACCGATGTAGAATTAATTCTTAAAGCCAAACGATCATCATATGTCAGAAAATATGACAGAATGGGTTCCATCGTAGGTGTGCCTGATGGTAATGTGCGTGTGATTACCAACACATACGAAATTGAACAAATGGTGTCTTTGTATCATCAGTCTCATGTGTTGGTAAGTCCAAGCTACGGTGAGGGTTTCGGCTTCCCGGCATTGCAAGGATTGGCTACTGGGATGCCCGTAATAAGTACAGGGGAATGGGCACACTACAACAATTATTTAGGGCCTCTATCGCTAAATAGTGCATATGTAACGAGCCCTTGGCCACAGGTACACCCCGGTAAAGTAGTCAAGCCTGACTTTGACCATTTGGTAGATCTCTATCGCTATGTGTATGATAACTATGAAGAGCTAGCCAAGACATATCATCAGCAATCTTTCGATATTCATAATGAATATGATTGGCTTAAATTGACCGAAAAAAGTTTTAGAAATATTTCCGATCGCTTAAGTATATAAGCAGAATGGTATAATGAAACATGAAGCAATGTTATCTCTGTGAAAGGAATTTAACATTAGAGAACTTCAATAAAAAACGCAAGGAATGTAAAGAATGTTCCAAAGGCATGAAGCTTGAATATAGATATGGCATAACTCAGAAGAAATATAACGAGTTACTTATCTTACAAGGCAACGCCTGCGCAATATGCTTTAGATCTCCCGAGGATGTTGGAGTTTTAGTAGTAGACCACGATCACGCTTGTTGCCCAACTGAAAGATCATGCGGGGAATGCGTTAGAAAATTACTTTGTGGCTATTGCAACACATCGATCGGTCTTATGGAAGACGATATTGAACGTCTTCTTATGGCTTCTGAATATTTGAAAAACTATAGCTGACGGACAGGTAGCTAAAAGGCTACCTGTCTATTTTTATCTAAAAGGAGAGGAGTTAACATTTATGGCTAAGATTGACAAAGATGGTTATATCGATAATGGATACCAACAATTCATCGCGACATCAAAATATGCTAGATGGAATGATGAACTTGGGAGAAGAGAAACTTGGCTGGAAACAGTCGACAGATACATGAATTTTATGCGTGAACATTTGCGCACTAATAACGACTATGAATTGACTGAAGCAGAATACAGTGAAATGCGCTCGGCTATCGCTACAATGGAAGTTCTTCCAAGTATGCGTGCGCTTATGACCGCCGGTCCGGCACTAAAAAAGAATCATATCGCTGCCTATAACTGTTCATACATCCCCGTTGATTCACCAAGAGCATTTGATGAAATACTTTATGTCTTGATGCATGGAACCGGGGTAGGATTCAGTGTTGAGTCAAAATATGTAGAAAAGCTTCCTGTTATTGCTGATGAATTTGAAAAAACTTCAACATTAATCGTTGTAGAAGATTCAAAAGAAGGTTGGCAGAAAGCGTTCAAGGAATTAATTGCTATGCTTTACGCAGGTAATATTGCAAAATGGGATGTTTCAAAAGTACGTGAAAAAGGTGCTAGATTAAAGACTTTTGGTGGTCGTGCCAGTGGACCAGATCCCTTGGTTAATCTATTCGAATTTACCACACGTCTTTTTACAAAAGCAGCCGGTAGAAGAATTACAACAATGGAAGCTCATGATCTTGTTTGTAAAGTAGCTGAAATAGTAGTAGTCGGCGGTGTAAGACGTTCAGCCTTGATCTCTCTATCAGATCTTAGAGATCCAGAAATAGCAAAATCAAAGGTAGGAGAATGGTGGACAAGCAATAATCAACGTGCTCTTGCCAACAATTCAGCAGTTTATGAAAAGAAGCCAAGTCTTGGTGTATTTCTAGAAGAATGGACTAATCTATATGATTCAAAATCAGGAGAACGAGGAATTTTCAATAGAGAAGCAGCAGCCAAAGCAGCCGGTAGATCTGGTAGACGTCAAATTGACGGAATTGAATTTGGAACAAACCCTTGTTCAGAAATTAATCTCAGACCATATCAATTCTGTAATTTATCCACCATTCCAGTATCAGGACAAGACGACAACATCGATTTGGAAAGAAAAGTCCGACTTGCAGCTATATTGGGAACTTGGCAGTCTACTCTTACCAACTTCAAAGGCCTTAGAGCAATCTGGAGAAAGAATACTGAAGAGGAACGTCTGTTAGGTGTTTCAATGACTGGTATATTTGGTAACACATTGCTTAATGGAAAAGATGCCGGTCTTTCAGAAAGACTTGAAAACTTTAAAGCTACAGCAGTTGCAACAAACAAAGAGTGGGCAACCAAACTTGGTATTGCTCAATCAACAGCCGTTACCTGTGTAAAGCCGGAAGGTAATTCAAGTCAGCTTACAAATACATCATCTGGTATTCATCCTTGGTATTCAGAATATTACATTCGTACTGTAAGATCTGATAAGAAAGATCCATTGGGTCAGTTCTTGCGTGATTCTGGGGTACCCTGCGAAGACGATGCAATGAATCCTCAAGTTGGAGATGTATTCTCATTCCCTATCAAAGCTCCAGAAGGTGCCTTGACTAGAGAACATCTAACTGCTATCGAACATCTTGAATTGTGGCTGACATATCAACGCTCATGGTGTGAACATAAGCCTTCAGTTACTATCAACGTCAAGGAAGATGAATGGTTGGATGTAGCAGCATGGGTTTACAGAAACTTCGATGAAGTAACTGGTGTTAGCTTCTTACCTTATTCAGATCACACGTATCAACAAGCACCATATCAGCCAGTTAATAAGGAAGAATATGAAAAAGCATTAAGTACAATGCCAGAGAAGCTTGAATGGTCTTTGCTTTCTCATTATGAACAAACTGATGCGGCTGTTACAGGAACAAAAGATCTAGCTTGTAGTTCCAATAATGGAATGGGCTGTGAAGTTGTCGATTTGGTTTCAGAGCCAATTGATATAAAACCGATTAGATGATATAATCTAATCACCGGCCCCTTGTGACGGGAGAAATAACCTTCGTGTATATTTCGCTACTTTAGGACGAAAGCCAGACTGAAATATGTCTGGCTTTCGGTATTTTCAAGTGCTTTATAAAAATACACAGAATTTGTTTGCAATATACCCCTATCTATGTCATAATCGATAGGGAGGCAAAAATGGGAATCAGAGGAATTGACATTTCCAATCATCAGGCAACAATGGACGTCGAGCGTGTCGTTAGAGAAAACGATATTGACTTCGTCATTGTTCAGGCTAATGATGGAACGTTTAAAAATGTCTATTTTCAGAGTCAAATAAACGCGGCTAGAAGAGCAGGTGCTCTTGTCGCGGCTTATATGTATCAAAGACCAAATTGGCAACAGACCGTAGACAACTTCAAATCAATAGTAACCAAGGATATACCGGCTATTGTTGACGTTGAAGATGGTAGCGGTGATGCTGATATAACTTATAAGATTCATGAGGATCTTTGGAATAGTGGATATCGAACACCTACACTTTATCTACCCAAGTGGTATTGGGATAGAATAGGCCAGCCAGGGCTACTTGGTTTGCCATCAATATGGAAGTCATGGTATCCAAATAATACTCCAGATACTTACGATAATCATTTGGCAAAAGTGCCATCTAGCGTATGGACTGGACACGGTGGGCTACCAGTAAATATTTTACAATTTTCCGGTACAGGAAGATTGAAAGGTTACGACGGGAATGTAGACTTGAATTACTTCCCAGGAACAAAAGAACAGCTAGCTAATATATTTGGACAGGAGGAAGACGAAGATATGGCAACAGCAGAAGAAATTGCAAAGGCAGTATGGGATTATCAATTGGCATCATTGGTTGGTGAACCTGATGAAAAGGGTGAGTTCGGTAGTTGGACTACAACAGCAGGAAATGCTCTTTCATCATCATGGGCACAGATTTTTAATGCTACTGGTGTTTATGGTCCAAGCTTGGCGGCAGGTCTAGGTAAGGTAATCAATACACTTGAAGATCTAGCAGGAGCCGTTCCTGGTGGTGGAACTGTTCCAACCAAGGAAGAAATTCTAGCAGTAATAGAAAAAGCTATTAAGGATAAGGTTCGTGTAGTTGGATCGCTTCAGGTTGATGCAAGACCTGATGGTTCACAAGGACAATAAAGCTAAGGCCGGTCAATGACCGGCCTTTTGCTTTTTCAATACAATTTAAGGTATAATCATATTATAATGAATATTGAAGACAGAGTTAATAAAATGTCTATGGATTTAGACAAAATTGTAGAAAAAGCATCAATATGGCAGAGTCTATTTGACGAATGTCCATTTGCTGTGGCTGTTTTCAATAATGAAATGAAATTTTTCATGGTCAATGATGCTTTTCAGCAATTAACAGGATTTGATGATCAAGATATCATAGGCCAAAGAGTCCAGGCTATTCTGCCAGATAGATTTAAAAGGATGCATAAGAGATATGAAAAAGACTATGCTATAAAACCAGAGAAGAAAGTCAATAGACATGGTATTGAGCCATACGTCTTGACTAAAGACAAAGAAGAGATACTGGTCGATATAGATCTTTCTTATATTTTATATAACTCAAAAATCTACTATGTATCGTTCATTAGAAGAATTGTCTAATTGGTGATATAATCAGGCTATGTCCAGTTCATACACAATACAATTGCCCGCAGGCACTAATATAACCAAGTTGATAAATGTACCAACTGGTGGTGCGTGGCTGGGCGGAATCAATATTTCAATTGCTACTCATACTACAGATGCAACAGTACATGAGTGGATTTTTATCAATGAAGTTATGCCAACGCAGCCGACCAAAATAGGTTATAGGCACGTTGATGTTCTAGGAGTATCGGCCGGTGGATTTGATAACTGGACTCTTAAGAAAGAAACAAGACCATATAAGGTTCTATTTATTGGTGAGAGTCTAATGAAGCTCAGATATACATCAACATATGAGATCAGTGTCAACGTAGAGACAAGTAATACTCAATGGAAGTCAAACAAATATCCAACAATACAAGGCAATTTACCACATGCGCTAGATGGTCGTATTGTATGGGTTAATAAGACGTGATGATATGAGCAATTATGATCAGACTGCCATAGCCTCAGATCCAGAGTTTTATCTTTCATCAGCATCTATGTCTGATCAATCAGGCAAATCACTTTATGTGCTGGATAATGATGCACTTAATACAGGTCAGCCAATTATCGCCGGGAATCAATCAAGTTTTGTTGTTGATTCCACTCATACAATTAATCTGGATCTGAACTGTATTTTTTTTAGAAGTAATTGTCATATGGAGTTAGTAGGATACTTTACACAGCCAACAGAGAATATCTGTATTTTTGGTGATGATGATACACAGAATGGTATATTCATCGATCAGTCAGGCATCGAATTGAGGTTCGTGGACAGCAATCTAAGTAGTAAGTACACAAGAGTCGAGATTGCTGAATGGCCACTCAAAGCGCATATTACCTTGACTTTCGATGTAGAATCAGCAACTTTGGATGTCAATGATGTTCAGTCACAAATAAGTTATTCACCTACAGATCCAGGCAATATCGCTGATGTTACATTCAAGTCAACCGGACAATATTTTTACTTATTGGATGGTTTTGGTGTCTATTCAAACAGATTCCTTAACAAATCAAATATGATCGATGCTAAGGATTTCGATTATTTTAATTTTACATCAAGTAAATATGAGGCAGTAGGTTCTGTTTTCTCTGGGTACAGATTAGGAGAATCCAAGATAATTAATAAGTCAGATTTCATGCTACATCCAGACGGATACTACATGGTCTCTTATATCATGACTCCACAGATTGATGATAGTTATGACTATATTACTTTTGAATGTAATGATCCAGATGTAATAGTTACATATAAAGTAAATGCTTTAAGTGAGACAAGTTTTACCACAATGGAAGAGTTCTTCCCTGTAGCCAGAGTATTTAGTATAAGCTTTAAAGTATCGCTGGATGATATCAATAAATCATTTTGGCTAAGAGTAAAAGCTTATTACGAAGGAAGCATTACGACTCAAACTCCAGGTAAACTTATATTGGACGGCGCAGCTTTCTATTCAGACTCAAACGATATTAAAATAGTAGATTGTCCACCAGGACATTATCTAGGTGGCTCAAATTACGATGGTACATGGTATGACACGCCTCCTAATAGTGTTGAAATAGCTTTTATGGCATTGGATTTGACCAACGAGACTTTTGTTTTCTCCAGTACAGATGGAGAAGCTAGTTTTGGCGCGGGTGGATCGATTATCGGTTATACAGCTTATCTTAATGGTGTTGCTGTAGCTAATCTAAATAATGTAAGAGTGAATCAATGGAATCACCTTGTATTAACAAAGGTAAGTGTTTCAGACACACAATTCATTCTAAATGATAGTCAAGCCGGTGGAGAACAATCCAATATAAGATATCTTTTTATTAATGCATATCCATCAGTTCTTACTGCTGGAACTATTCAACAATTATATAGAATAGTAACATCATCACATAAGTTACGTATTGTAGAAACATTGTCACCAATTGTAGAAGGCGAAGCAGAATATGATTCTCCATTCTTATTATATTCTTATGCATGGTCTATTATTGGTAGTAATGTTGGTTAATATATGGTGACGATTTGCGAGATATTAGCAATTGTTGGTATAATCGTGGTATGGAAAATAAGAAAAGCAGAATTTCTGCGGTATCAGAAACAAATCTAGGTGTTTATGTATGGCAGTTACCAGATGAAACATTTGTAGCTGATGAAAATGCCAATGTTATGAGTATCGCGGCATTTCGTGGTGATTTAAATGCTATTTCAAAGATTACTGCTGCTGCCAGACATTATGGGTTTCCCGAAGGTACAGCAGTCTTTCTTGAAGGTGTAAGAAAAATAACCGATGAAGAATTACAGGAGCAGGTCGCAAGAATGAATGATGGTCTCATTCCTGATCCTTATGATATCGGTGTATATAAGGAAGAGATGAGACGTAAGAGATGATTGAATCTACGGACAATGCAGACGATCTAATTCGCGCATATATAGCCAAGTCAGCGAGTGTTAAATTATCAGGAGCTGACGAGGACTTTGACGCATTTAAAAAGCCGATAAGTCAGATCAGAAAGATGTCTGGACTGGATAAGAATTTTGTCCGTAGAATGGATAGAAAGCTTTCCAAAGCATATGAGAATCAAGCACAAACTGCTGGTACAAAAGCACTCAATGTTGATGATCTACAAGGCTATAACTATCTTGAATGTATTACTCCAGAATATAATCTGGATTACTTGGCTAAACTATATGAAATTTCACCAGCACATCATGCTGCTGTTAATGCCAAGGTAGAAAGTGTGTTCGGTCTTGGTTATGAATGGATAGAATCAAATAAGACAAAGCTTGCTCGTCAAAAAACTACAACTCCCGCCGGTCTGAAAAAGCTTGAAAAGGCTTTGGAAAATGCAAGAGTCAGTATGGAAGATTGGCTAGAGTCAACAAATAGAGAAGATATCTTTGACGAGATAATGAAGAAAATAGGTCGTGACTATGAAACGATGGGTAACGCCTATATGGAAATCGGTAGAGATATACAAGGTCGTATAGCTTATATCGGTCACGTCCCAGCTATTCACGTGCGCGTACGTAGACAACGTGATGGATTTATTCAGGTGTATGGAGCCAATGTTGCTTATTTCAGAAACTTTGGAGATAAAGGTCCAAATAGAGTAACAGACGATGAAAATCCAAATGAGCTTATCCATTTCAAGAAGTATTCTCCAAACGATAACTATTATGGAATTCCAGATATCGTAGCCGCAAAGCACGCTTTGGCTGGTAATGAATTTGCTTCAAGATATAACCTTGACTACTTTGAGAACAAGGCTATTCCACGTCATGTTATTATTACCAAAGGTGCGTCTCTTACCGCAACAGCAATGGCAACATTGGTTGAATTCTTTGAGACCGGTTTAAGAGGACAGCATCACAGAAGCGTTTATGTTCCATTGGGCGACATTAATGCTGAAATTGAATTTAAGTCAATCGAGCCAGGTAAACAAGATTCTTCATTTGGTGATTTTAGAAATAGTAATAATGAAGAAATCTTTATGGCTCACCGTACACCACCGTCTCGCGCGGGTGTATTCAGTGAGAATGTTGGTTTAGCAGCAGCTAAAGATGCCGATAAGGTATTCAAGGAATCATATTCACGTCCAGAGCAGTCAGCCTTTGAAAAAAAGATCAAGAGGGTCTTCAAGGAAATAACAGATATAATTGAACTCAAACTTAATGAACTTTCACTTACAGATGCTAACACTCAGAGTCAGATGGATGAAAGAGAAGTTAAGATGGGTATTGTTGTACCTGATGAAGTTAGAGCAAGAAAGGGTATGGCGGCGCGCCCGGATGGAAAGGGTAGTGAACCAATTACCTTGACTGCTCAACAGCAAGCCGATCAAAAGGCAAATACACTAAAAACACGTGAGCGTGATACTCAAAGAAGTAATAACGCATCAGATTCAGCAGGCAGTGCTAGCGGTCGTAATGTTAAAGGAACAGGACGTGCTTCCAAGTAATGCTTGAAAAAATGGCAGGTAGAATGTTGAGTCCTATTAATACCGCTGGTATCAGCATTCTTGGCCTGTTCAATTTGTTCATGGGCATTTGGATTATTCTACCGTTCGATTCAATAAGCGGTAGTCTTCCAGAGATATATTATGGAATTATTCTTATAAGTGCTGGCATTTCTATATTAATAGGTTCAGTAAAAGAACACTATATGACATTAGCTGTGGGAACAAGACTAAGTTATTATCTTTGGTTTTTAACCATGCTTATGTCAATTTTAGATAATTGGCATAATTCATATTGGATAGTATGTTTAATGATTGCTTGTTACGGTTTGTTCGTTGCTGCAAATATAAAGGTGAATCGTAACAATTTGCCTTTTAAAAATCTCTAGTTTATAATCAAATTACTATGGAAATAGAAAAAGCTCTATTGTCTGCAACAGACGATACAATTCAGATTGGTGTGCCTTTCAGTAAATTTGACAAGGCAAATAGACGCGTCTCTGGATGGGCTACAATTGACAATATTGATCAGTCTGGAGACGTTTTAACTGCGGAAGCATCCAAGATGGCTTTTGATACCTTCAGAGGAAACGTTAGAGAACAACATGATAAGAATAAGGCAGTTGGAAAAGTTGTAAGTTTTGCTCAGCAAACCTATTATGATCCAGAAACCGAAAAAATGTATGATGGTATATATGTAACAGCATATGTTTCAAAAGGAGCGCAGGATACCTGGGAAAAGGTTCTAGATGGAACATTAAGCGGTTTCTCAGTAAAGGGTTCAATTTTAAAACAACACACTGAATACAGCCCGGACAGGGAAATGCAGATCAGATTTATTGATCGATATGCCCTTGAAGAACTAAGTCTTGTTGATTCTCCTTGTAACCAGCTTTGTAATGTTTTTACAGTTGAGAAAACTGTCGATGGCGTTTCTATTAACATGAACAAAGAACTTGATGTAGACCCAGAGAATGTTTTCTGGTGTGAAGCAGATGCTATTGCAGTTCTCAGTAAAGACGATTCACATAATTGCACAAAATGTGATAACAGCATGAAAAATGCCGGATGGATTGAATCTGTCGCTGGTGAGGACAAGGTAGAAAAGATAAAGGACGTACTTAGTTCTTCAGGCTTTATGAAGAACCATGTTGATCTGAGTGAAACGAAAGGAGGTTCCGAAATGGCAGATGTAGTTAATAACGAAACAACAGATGCGGTAGAAACACCAGTTGAAGAAACAGCGCAGGTGATAAAATCCGAGGAAGTGACGAGTGAGGTAACCGCTGAGGAGGCTTCTAATTTAAATGAGCCAGATCTCCAGGGTATCGCAAAAGCTCTAGAAGAAATTAAATCTAGCCTTAATAAGGTTGGTGAAGATAGAGATGATGCTCTATCAGCAATAAGAGAAACTGTTGCAGGTGTAGAAAAGAGCGTTAGCGCTCAAATGGAAGACCTATTAAAGCAACACACAGAATTTGCTAGTGAATTCAAAAGTTTTAAAGAACGTCAGGAAGCAGTAGAAAAGAGACTTTCTACATTCGAAGGTTCAACAGCTTTTAAGAAGTCACTAGACGTAACAGAAGAAAAAGAACTGGAAAAATCAGCCGGTTCAGATAAGCAAAATACTTTTTGGTCAGCAGCATTTCTTCCTAACACGTTTGACTAAATAAAAATACACAAAGAGAGGAGTTATATACATGAGCGAAGATATTTTAGAGAAAGTAATTCGTACCACAGAAGTTGGTTCTGGTGGTGGTGGTCTACTAACTGCTGAGCAGAGCAATATGTTCATCGACTATATGTTTGATGCAACAGTTATGCTTAGAGATTGTAGAACACAAAGAATGCGCTCTGAAGTTGCAGAAATTGATAAGATTGCTGTTGGTCAGAGATTAATTCGTGCTGCTACAGAAGCAGTGGACACTGGTGAAAACGCTGGAGTAACATTTAGCAAGATTTCTTTGACAACAACAAAGATCCGTCTTGACTGGGAGCTTTCACGTGAATCACTAGAAGATAACATTGAAGGAGCTGGTCTTGAAGACCACATCGCTAGACTAATGTCTGCACAGTTCGGTAACGACCTTGAAGACCTAGCCATTAACGGTGACACAACATCTTCAGACAAGACAATCAAGATCTTTAATGGTTGGTATAAGCTAGCCCTAGCCGGTGCTCACGTTGTTGATGCTGGTGGTCTTCCACTAAATCTAGCAGCGTTTAACAAGGCCCTAAAGGCAATGCCACGTACTTACATGCAGAAGCGTTTGGATCTTAAATTCTACACAGGTTCAAATTCTATCCAGGATTACCTATACTCTATTGCCCAACAGGGTAATGGTGCATGGTCCGGTCCTAGATCAGATGCTGTTATCGAGAATGGTCCAGTTCGTACTGAGGGTCCTAATGGATTCGTCGCCGGTCGTCCGTTTGGTGTTGTTCTTCAGGAAGTTCCATTGTTCCTAGAAACAGAAAATGCCAGCTATTCCGGTGGTACAGGTGATCACGGTCACCTTGAACTTACATTCCCAAAGAATAGAGTTCTTGGTATTAAGCGTCAAATTGAAGTATTCCGTCAGTTCGCACAGAAGAAGGATGCTATTGAGTACACCTCATACGTCCGTGCTGGTGTCAACTGGGAAAACCTAGATGCAGCGGTTATCGTAAAGAACATTAAACTAGCTGCCTAATAACAGTGTTTAATAACTTGATTAAAGCAGGACTTCGGTCCTGCTTTTTTCGTTTATATATGATACAATCGATGAGGAGGTTATAATGAGTTTTGCAAAAATGAACAAGGACACTTTAACTAAGGTAGCAGATTTTTTCGACATTCTTCTAGACCCAACAGACGGGGTAAAAGAGATAAGGCTTAAGCTTGAGGATGAGGGTAAGACATATGATATGTGGAAGAAATTTAATGATCCTGAACAGGAGAAAAATGAGCCATCCGGTATCGCTTTTAATCAGAAGAATCTATTGCTTAAAATGACCAGACAGAATCCAACGTTTGAGACTTATGGATATAGATTTACCAGGGAAAGTCCATATCGTGCGGTGCCTGCGGAAGATGCAGAGAAGATTATGAGCGAACATGAAGGCTTTGTCATAGCGACACCTTCTGAAGTAAAATCGTTCTTTGATAAGTGATAAAAGCTCCTCCAAGTGGGGAGCTTTGCCTTTTGTTTTGTGCTGTGTTAAAATAAATGTGGTGAATTAAATGAAAGAAATACTATTAAATAGCATTAGTAAGGCAAAGTATTCCATATTTATTGATGGAGTAGCCACAGCAGCGACCGGAACCCCAACAGTTAAAGTGTATGAGGGTGAGACTGTTGTTCTAAATAATCCAGTAGTATCAACACCTTCAACCGGTGTTTACACATTTATCATCATACCTTCATTGGTTTCTGAAGAAAAAGTTCTTACTGTTGAATGGACCTTCGTAGTTTCTGGTTATAACATGGTAATCAGAGAAGATTATCAAGTCGTCACTCCGTACTCTGATTGGGATTATTTCAAATCGGTAACCACATATACAGAATTTCTAGAGTGTGAACGTGTTTCACGTATGGTAATAGATGGATATTGTGGTCAGACTTTCGGTAAGAGAGAATTCATTATTACAGCAGAAGGCAATGATAACAATTCTATGAGATTGAACAGAAGATTGATCTCAGTAAATGACGTAACGCATATATCATCTTGGTATCCAACCGTCGTATCAAGTGCTTCTGATGATGGAATATTGGAGTCATGGGACATCGCCGGGAATGGATGGATAATAAGAACATCTCGTTCAAGATCAAGACTAGATGCTGCATATCCTACTCATTATGCATTTAGAAGAAATATTACTTATAGCATAGATGGACTATGGGGATGGGAAAATGTTCCTGGACCTGTTGTAGAAGCATCAAAAATATTAACAGCAAATTTGCTATGTCAAGATCAGAAGTATAGAGACAAATATATCGAATCCTTGAAGACAAGTGATTGGAATATGAAGTTTTCACCATTGACTTGGTCCGGCACAGGAAGCGCCACGGCCGATGATCTATTGCTTGAATATAGAATGTTTCCTGGCATTGGGGTGATTTAAATGTTAGGTGGATGTATATTTTCTATTAGATATACAATGTTAGCGAAAGTATATAAGAAAATTAAAACTGTAGGAAATTCAGGACAGATAAAATATAGTTGGGTAGTAGATACTACAATTGGAAATCAAGGAGTGATACCTTGTATAATCACGCCATTTAAATCTAATAGTTTTAGTAGACAGGGAATTGGCCAGGTATTCGCTGAGTCATTCCTGAGCTTTGACTATCTCAAGATGCAAAGCGAGTATAATATACCGGCTAGCTATCAGATAACTGAAATCAAAAGTGTTAATGATGGAAGTCTTATATACAAAGAAATGGATATTGCAGGTAATCCTCAAACATGGTACAACACATCTGGTTCTTCACCGGTAATTGATCCCTTTGGTGCTATTACAGAATATAATACCTTACTGGCGAGAGCAGAACAGCAGGGTGGAAATGTTTAATATTAAAAGCGATCTTGGTAAAGTGTCAGAACTTGGTACCACTATAAATACTCTAGAAGCAACACTAAAATCTTCTAGACATATCAGCACGCTTATTAAGGCTGCTCACGAAATAACTTCAAGTGAGTTCGTATTGCATATGACAAGTGCCGCTGTATCAACCAGACAATTTAATCATATGTATGAATGGAATCGCGTTGGTGATCCATCAGCTAGACTTTGGAGCCATGTGTTAAAAGGTAATGGGGCCAATAGAGTAGCTTATTTTGAATTCAGAGCATCAAAGAAAATGGTTCCAGTTAATCCTAAATTAGCGGCGGTTGGTGTAAAAAAGATCCACGTATTTGTTTGGAAGTCTATGGTTCTTGAACTAGGTCAGCCAGTGAGAATTTCACCGAAACTTGCCAAGTATTTAGTTTTCCTTGATAAGAGTGGATCTGCTGGTAACGTAGAGGGCAAGGGATATAAGCATGGTGGAATCGTTTACTTTAAAGGTGCTATATCTATAGCAAGTGCAGGTAACGAACAAATAAAAGGTTCATTTACCAAGGAGTGGACAAATTGGTGGAACAGTGACGCTCCAAATGAAATAATAAGAGAAAAATTAACTGAGGCTGCTACTAGTGGTATGAAGAAAAGTATATCTGAAAAAATTGGTTCCTTTGCAAATCTAAAAGAAAAAAACAAGACTTTTAGTATTAGACCGATTACAGTTGACCCTAATCTTCAAAAGAAAATGGAAGAATCTCTTACTAAGAATTATATTGGCGCGGCAGCTCAAAGAAGAGGATTGATGCAAGATGACTGATTGGAAAGTTAAATATGGAGATTCACCAGTATATAGATTAAACAAATTCATTCTATATAAATTAGATGATATGGAGTTTATTAATCTGGAATCATACAAGACAGACTTGCCGGGTGGTGAGTTGTCGATTCCATACTTTTTGCCGGGGCAGGATCTACCTGAAGTAACAACTGTCTATGATCAAGATAAATATCAGAATCTATCATATTCAGTATATAACGTATCAGATAGATTAAACCTTGACGAGCCATACATGATGTGTGGGCAGATCTCATACACCTTCTATCACCTTGATATGGATTATCTTATCGGTATGAAAGATTATTTAGGAGAGCTTTTAAGAAGAGAAGATTGGTCTGCAAGCGACGTCAACGATTATTTTAGAACTGATTCCACTTATCCTTTTGATTTTAAAAATGTCAGTATTCTAGGCACAGCAGGTCCTTCACCAGCGGATGATGAGGGTGGAAGAAATACTATGATAATTATAGTAAGATATGATGCAACATATGAAGGAACAAATAGAAATTATACTTTGCAATCTGGTTATAGTAAAGAATTTGGTATGAGATGATTTGCACAATAATTACCAGAATGCGATAATTTAAAAAGGAAGCAATGCCAGACTTAAAGATATACAATAAAACTTAGGAGGTGAAATTCTAAAATGACACAATTTAATACTCGTAATATTATCGTTGGTGCAGCCGCTGTATTTCTATCAACAGACGATTCACTAAGCACAGGATGGCCAGACAGTGTTACTCTGCCAGCTACATCAAGTGGTGTTCCTTATGCAGACACATTGGGCCTTAACGCAGACTGGAGATCAGCAGGTTTTACATCAAACGGTGTTGAATACATGTACAGCCCTAACTATGGTGAAGTAGAAGTAGATCAGTTGCTTGACGCTGCAAAGCTATTCAAGCAGAAGATGACTGCATCTGTTAAGACTGAATTTGCTGAGGCAACATTAGAGAATCTATTGGTGGTATGGGCGCAAGCCGGTGCTTCACTTAGATCAACAGCAGGTAGCCCAACAGCAGTAGACTCAACAGGTCGTATTGTTGATCAGACAAAAGACTTTAATGGAGTAACAGTTCCAGCCGATGAACAAGTTCTTGGTATGGAAGCGGGTGCGCTTGGTATCGAACCTGTTGAAAGACAGATGGTATTTGTTGGTGTATCCCCACGTACAGCCGGTAATAAAAAGCGTGAGCGTATTTATCACCTACGTAGAGTTCTTTCAGTAGATCCATCTACACACGGTCTAAAGCGTAACGACTCAACTAAATTCCCAGTCAACTTCCGTTTGCTACCTTCCGAGGTATCAGGTGCGGAATATGGTTCAATTAGAGACAGAGTTATTACCCCTTGATAACATAAATCTTTAATTAGCGAAGGACACAGTTAACGCTGTGTCCTTTTGCTATTATTTGCTAATAGCAGGTTGTCATGTTAAAATTAGATAATAAGAAAGGGGCTTCAATGAAAACTGTATACACCATTGAAGAAGTAAAGCTTCAAGGAATTAAAAAGGCGGTTCAGGTATGGCCGTTGACAATTAAACAATTTAGAAGAGTAGCTTCTGTTTTGAATACTATTCAAAATCCTAAAGAAGGCGAAGAAGAAAAACTTATTATGGATATTCTATTGGAGGCAACTGCTATTGCAATGGAAACATTTGAACCATCTCTATCAACCATAGAGGTCCTTGAGGATCATGTTGATATGCCAACAATGGATTATATTCTTAATATAGCAACAGGGGTAACCGTTAACGACCCAAATCAGAAGGCAGCTCAAGCGGAGAGTTAGATCTAGTAGATTATGAAGCTGAGCTGCTTTATCATTATCCAGGTATGTATAAGAATTTTGATGATCTAGAGACGCATCTTACCAGGCAAGAATTAAGTATTATGATAGAAAAGGCCAGGGAGAAGAAATATGATGACCAGAGATTCTTGGCAGCACTTAAAGGTATTGATTTAGATGAAGGAAAAGAAACAGAATTCGATAGAATCAAAGCTAGAGCCGAAGCAAAAGCTCTTGGTGTTTCAGAAGAGCAATATGAATTGTCAGGCCATTTCAATATAATAGAAGAGGATGAGTAAAGATTACACAAAACATTGGCATTAATTTCACCGGTTCAGCCGACTTTAGTCAAGCAATGACTGAACTTAAGGCTCTTAATGCAGTTGCAGGCGATGTTGAGAAGCGTTTAAATACGCTTAATAGTGCACGCTTGGGTAATCTTGCTCAGAATGTACAGTCTGTTGCGGCACCTAGATTTCAATGGGATCAAGGTCTACGACAGACTGATCTATTTGTAAAGAATCTTCAAAAGGGTAAAATGGAGATTCAGGGTATGCGAGATCTTATGGAGAAGCTCGCTATTCAATCTCGTTCAATGGCAGAGAATCAGACAAGACTTGCAAATGCCGCTGTTAGACAAATGCCAAGTGGTCAAACACAAATGTACCTGCCGTCAGTTAATGATGTAAATAAACTTAATGGTGGATTAGAAGTATCCAACAGACAGTTTGGTATTCAAACTGAAATGCTCAAGGCTGCTAGTGTTCAGGTTCAAAACTGGGGTAAGAATATGCAGTGGGCCGGTAGACAGCTTATGGTTGGTTTTACGGTTCCATTTGCGGCGGCTGCCGCTGCTGCTGGTGTTTATGCTTTTCAGATTGATAAGGAAATTACCAGAATCACCAAGGTTTATGATGGTGCTCAAGGTGAGGTAAGAGGCCTTGCTCTGGAAACAGCTTCAACCGTTTCTCAAACAATGGGTAAAGCATCAAAGGATACACTTGATGTCATGGCTCAATTAGCCGCTATTGGTAAAACCGGGGCTGAACTAAAGCAGTCCACTATTGAAGTACAAAGGCTTTCAACTCTAGGTGAGATGGATTCACAAACCTCCCTTGAGTCTATTATAGCGCTTCAAGCAACATATAAGATGAGCACTAAAGAAACAGCAGATGCCATCAACTATATGAACGCCACTGAAAATGCTACATCACTAAGTATGCAAGATTTTGCTAAATCTATTCCTGTTATTGCTTCCACTATGTCTCAACTTAATGGAACAATTCAAGACACAGGTGTATTGCTTGTTGCTATGAAGGAAAAGGGCATTGATTCAGTTGAGGGTTCTAACGGTATCAAGTCCATGATGAATAGACTTCTAAACCCTTCAAAGAAGGTACAGGAGACATTCAAGGAATTAACCAAGGGTATGGATCTAAAAGAATTGGTTAATTCTACAAATGGTGAAGTTCTTCCAACAATGCAAAAGTTAGCTGATGTAATCATGGGTGGCAGCATGGATATTATTGACCAGCAGCGCCTTATTGGTCAGCTTGCTGGTTCATACCAGATGACCAGAATGAATGCTTTACTTGATGGTCTGGCTAATAAGTCAACTCAGGTAACCAAGGCAATGGAAGTTGCCAATCAAGGAACTTCCAAATGGGCAGCAGCAGCCGCTAAAGAGCTTGAAGCTCAAGTAACAAGTACTTCAGGTAAGTTCGCTATTGCCGTTCAAACATTCAAAGATCAACTTATGGGCTTTGGTGAAGTAGCATTGAAGATTGCTACTTGGATCATGGAAAAAGTTGGCTCAGTAATGGGCAAACTAAACGATATGCCTGAATTCCTTAAAGGCTTTTTATTGATCGGCGCTGGTATTCTAGCAGTAGCCGGTCCTATTACTATGATTGTTGGTATCTTTGCTAACTTTATTGGTACTATCGGTAGAGCGGTATCATGGATTCTTAATCTAAATAATGGATACAAGACCCTGACTGTAGAATCAAAGATTGCTGAAATTGCTTCTGGTAATCTAAGTAATAAGTATTTATCAGAAGCAGACACTGTTCAATTATTGGTATTCCAACTTGACAAGTTAACCAGAGCTTATACACAATCAACTGCCGCTGCTCAAACAGCAACGGCTGCCAGTATGGCAACAGCTAAAACACAGACTCTTGAGAAGGATCTTACAAAGGCTAAGGCAGTTGAAAAGATAGAAGCCGAAAAGCTTGCCTATCTAATGAATGAGAGAAGTAATGTTGTCAATGGTTCAGCTATGGACAAGATGTATTATGAGAAGTACGGAAGAATGTACACTCAGGCTTCTCAGGAAGAGTTTAATAAACTAACAACTCAGATTAGAGCGCAAGAAAGCATTCTAACTCAGGCTATTAATCATAGAACTGCTGCAACAAAGGTCGCATTGGATCTTGAAAAGCAGATGATGATTAATGAGCTACGTGAACAGGCTGCGATTCAAAAACTTGCTGCCGTTGGTGCATCTGGTTCACTTACATCAATGCCAGCTATTATTAGCGCGGGTGGTAAAGACTTCAAGCAAAATGCTTCTGGTAGATGGATTAATTCAGTTGGCGGAAAGTTTGCCACTAAAGATGAAATGAAGGCAATCAATGAAGGGTTTGCTGAAGTTTCTACTACATCAACACAGGCAGCGCAGGGTATCAATAGAGCATCAATTGCTTCAAAGATATTTACTCAGGAAACACTTATGGGTGTTGCTGCTGTTTCTGCTATTGGTGGATCTTTCACTCAGGCCGGTTCATCATTGTCTACTTGGCTTAATGGTATTGCTCTTGCATCAGGACTTCTATCCGTATTGGCGCCAGCTATTGCTTCCGCAAAGAACGCCGTTATGCAATCCAACTTTATGAGTAGTTTGTTTGGTACTGCTGCTGGTAACAGATCTAGAATTGCCTCAGCTCTTACGCCTGCATTCTCTTGGATGAAAGATAAGCTTTCAATGGCTGGTAGTTTTATTACGAATCCTTGGGTTCTCGGTATTACAGCAGCAGCAGTTGCTATTTATGCAATATATAAATTAAGAACAGCCGAAGGTGAAAGACAAGTACAACATCAGCGTGAACTTTCAAATACCACAGAAGGCTGGATGAAGACTCTAGGTCAAGCTAAACTTGAATGGGGTCAGATTAAAGATGCCTCAGGTGCTACCAAAGATAATATGGCTGGAATGGCAAACAAGCTTAGAGAAAATAATAAGGATCTTGTTCAAGAGACAGCAAGTCAACAAAATGGTGGACTTGATAGAACACTTCGTTATGAAGTTTATAGACTCCAGGGTCAAGGACTAAACCAAGAAGATATTATGAAGAGTATGGAGACTCTTCTAAATGCCGCTGGTAAGTCGAAGAAGCAGATTGAAGAAGCAATGAAGAATATCAAGGTTACCTTTGATTTCAAGGGTGCTCTTCCAGATATGGACGATTTCCTTAAGGATATTAGAAAGAGAACAAGAGACGCTAATGTATTTGAGGGTGCATTCCAAGGTAATGTTGGTTTCTTTAGTGAATCTTATCAGCCAACAGATCAAGGCCGCGCGGGTATAGAATTAACTGCAAGTCTTATTAAAGACAGACTTGTCGGCCTTGACGATACTACAAAGAAGTATGTATCGGGACAAATTGCTGCTCAGCTTAATAGCGCGTTTGATGACAGCTTCACAGAGTTAAAGAAGAAGTATGGAGATCAGATCAAGGGATCATGGCAGGATGCCGCTAAGGACCTATTGATCTTTGATGATAAGCAAGATGGATTTAGACCTAACACAAAGTTTGGTTCAGATCCAAATAAATCACAGACTGAACTTGCTCTATTGCTTAACAATAATCGTGTTCTTGCTATCAAGCTAAAGGATGCGTTGAATCTTCCTATCCAAAATAAGGATATCAAGAACTTCGGCGATATCATGAAGTATATTGGTAACTCAGCACAATCAGCAACAGATACTCAGAAAGAATATAATGAGGCTGTCAAGAAAACTGAAAACGCAAGCGGTAAACTAACAGATTCACAGAAGCTTCAGTTGGCTCAAATTTACGCGGGTGTCCGTGGACTGGATGCTGCCAAACTAGCCGCAAATGGTTATTCAGATGCACAGAAGAAGACTTCAAGTGCTATTGATGATGCTAATAGAGGTATCGGTAAGCTTATCGAGAATCTTAATGCAGCAAGAAATGCACACGGAGATTTTGCTAGTGCTATGGCCGGTACAAGTGATTTCTGGAATAATACTGCCGATAGTGAAACAGGCTTTGGTGGTCTTACCGGCGACCCAATGGCACAGGGTAATCAGATCAATGATGCAATGAAGAACGCTTATTCCAATACAATGGGTACTGTATATGATCTAGCCGGTACACAAATGGATCAGCAGTTCAAAGCTCGTATGGATGGTATTGCAGATTATTACTCAGGTATCAAGGACAGACTAGAAGCAGAATCAAAGGAACTTGATAGAGCCTGGGATGACAGAATGCAGGCCTTCTCTGATAATTGGAAAGAAAAGATCGAGCAAACAAAGCAATCCTATAAGGATCGTAAGGAAGCTATTGAAGACGATGCCAAGGCTGAACTAAAAGCAATTGATGATCAGATCAAAGCTATCAAGGATCAAGAAGATGCAGCTAAGGATCTTGATGACCAACGTAAGAGAATGTTCGAAGCAGAAGAAAGAAGAATCGAAAGATTAACTGAACTTGCCAATAACAATATCTCTTATAATCGTGCTCTTGCTACTGGTAATCTAGATGAGGCTGCTCGTGTTATGAATAACACTGAGCGCCTACAAACAAGCTGGGGTGTAGAAGACGCTCAGCTATCTGCTGATGAAAGAGCACGTCAAAGAGAAAAGGCCAACAAGGCACAAATTGATGAACTTGAATCACGTAAAGATGTTATCAATGAAGCCAAGGAAGCCAAGCTAGACGCTTTAGCTGAAGAAGAAGATGCAGTAATGAAGTCTCTTGAAAAGCAACAAGAGATGGAAAAGCGTAATCTTGAGATTCAGAAGGACAATGAAAAGCAGAGACTTCAAGACAGAATAGATGGTCTTTCCAAGGAACAAGCAGCGGTAGAAGAGACAGAACGTGCAAAGCAAGAAATGAATCGTAAGACTCTTGAAATCCAGCTTGCTACCTTGAGAGCTTTTGTTCCTATGAACGAACAACAGCTTTGGGAGCACATTGCCAGAGTACAAGGTGCCTATGATGAGCATGGAATTTCATTGCAATTCAAGGGTACTGAGTGGGGTAAGATTGTTGGTATGGCTCTACAAAATAACGTAGACGCCGCTAGAATCCAAATGTCCAATTCATCAGATTGGGCTGCTTCTGGTGCTCAAATTGGTGACTCTATTGCTAAGGGTGCTTTTGGTTTAACACTTGGTGAGTTCTTCAATATGATTATTTCTGGTCAACCACCAGAAGGATGGAAGCCACCAGGTGCAAGCGCAGGATTCTCCAATGTTGGAAAACCTAATTATGGTGCATTCCACGTTGGTGGTATGGTTGGTAGAGATCCAGGAGGCCGTCTTGGTAGAACTGGTGGTCTTCATTCTGATGAAATGCCAGCTATCCTACAAAAGGGTGAATACGTCCTTGACAAGAATACTGTAGATAGAATTGGTACTGGTGGTATTGATGCTATTAAATCAGGTCAATTTGGTATTGGTGGAGCCGATATGGGTTTCGCTGGTATTGCCGGTGGTATTGCAGTTACACTTATGCGTTCTATGATCATGGCAGCCTTCCTTGGTAGTCAAAAGCAACAGGAAGAATTTGCTGCCAATGGATTTACTGGCAGTATTGCACAACAACCAGGTATGTATGGCGGTATTCCATTAAGTGAAGAACAACTACTTAATGCAAACACTATCGCTTCTGTTGGTATGGGTATGGGTGCCAGTACAAGAGACATCATTATTTCTCTTATGACTGCTATGCAAGAATCAGGTCTTAGAAATCTTAACTATGGTGACCGTGACTCTGTTGGTTTATTCCAGCAGCGTACATCACAAGGTTGGGGTACTATCGAACAGATCATGAATCCTACATATGCAGCCACTAAGTTCTTTGAAGGACTTTTGGCCATTCCTGGCAGAAATGCTATGAGCTTGACTCAAGCTGCTCAAGCCGTTCAGCGCTCAGCTTTCCCTGATGCTTATGCTCAATGGCAAGGTATGGCTGAGGCTGTTGTAGGCGCGGGTGCAGGAACTGCTCAGAATGATGGAACTCTAAAAGGTTTTGGTATGTTCTTGAGAATGGCACAAAGTGCTATGAGTGGTTCAGGTGCTGCTGGTGGTGGACCAGTTGGTCTTGGTAATTATGTAAGACCGACTAGTGGACCTATTACATCTGAATATGGTTGGAGAACAGATCCATTTACCGGTGCACAATCACTTCACGATGGTATTGACATTGGCGCGGCACAAGGAACACCAATTTATGCTACAGATCAAGGTCGTGTAATTCAGGTTGGTGACAGCGGATCTGGTTTTGGTAACTGGACCTTGATTGATCATGGTAACGGTATTATTTCTGGTTACGCTCACCAAAGCTCATATGCTGTTGGAAATGGACAGAACGTTGGAAAGGGGCAGACTATTGGTTATGTTGGTACTACTGGTAGATCTACTGGTCCCCACCTTCACTTCCAGATGGGTCCAGGTCCAGGCAACTTCCAAAACCCTAGAAACTATATTCCAAGCCTGAGTACTGGTGGAACAATCAATTATGATAATGTTATGGCTAATTTGCACAAGGATGAAAAAGTACTTACTGCTCCATTAAGTAAGTCACTTGAGCGCGGTATCAATAATCTTGACGCCGGTGCTAACAATGTGTATCATGTAGATGTGAGAATTGACGGAAGTGGCCTTTCACCTAGAGAACTAAAGAGAGCAGTTATTGAAGCTATCGATGAGAAGAAATTAATGGATTCAAGAAAGGTTGGTAAAGTAAGATGATACTTCCTATTACTTGTGGTATTACTTTCGCTCGTCCCTCAGATCCAGGCTATTTAACTGCCAGGGCAACTGATCATAATAGATCAGCAATTACTGTTACCCCAGAAAAAATGGAAAATAAAGAACGCATGGCCGATGGTACTTTGAGAAAGTTCGTGGTAGCAACCAAGAATAATATCAAGGTATCTTGGACAGATTTACCAAATAAGAATGTTGTATCTGTGGATAAATTCTGGGCGGCAGATGCGTTAAAGAATTTCTATTATTCACATGATGGTGATTTTTATGTCACTCTAAATTATGGTGATGGAACAAATAAGATTTTTCATGTTATGTTCAGTGAATTTGATGCAAAGCTTTCAAAAAGAGGAATTTATACAGATTTATATGATATCAGCATAGGATTGGAAGAAATATAATGCAGCAACTTGACAGCCAATTGATGACGGCTCTGGATACAGACTATCAAATTGGTGGTAAGGCTATAGTTATTGCCGAATGGAATTTTAATAGAATTGTCAAGACAACTGTAACCAATACTATCGATGATGTGGATTTTAAGCCTTGGCCTTATTCTAAAATTCATTTTCCAGTCAGCTCTATTACTGAAGGGTTTAGGCCGGACGCCGGAATGGTGTTTGGTTTTACAGGCACGGCAATTCCTATTTCCAATGCTGAATTAGCGCCGGGTGGACAAAGATTCTATGTTGCAAGTAAAACTACTCCATATAAGTATTGGATATCACCAAGTAAATCCATATCAAATATTAATCAAGACACAGTATCAACAGGTGAACTTAACTTTGCCATCAGTAATGCTGATCTAATTGTTGAGTACGACACTCCAATAAAGGTTAATAAAGTAAAAGTTGTCTTCACAGGTGATACAAGACCAGTTATATGGAGAGTATCTATCTTTGATCAGAATCTAAATGATTGGGTTCTTATTTCAACATCTCCAACAGTTGATGCAATTACTGGTAGAGCTGAGCTATGGTGGAATGGTTCTGCATGGGTGCAAACACAACAACTAGATGACAGTTTGTATAAGACCATCAAGAAAGTAAAAGTTGAGTTTGATAGCGTAAATGCACCGGCAGAGAGATTGCATGTAATTGAAATAGCAGGCATGAGAGAAATTGATATGTCTGCAAGACTTCAGAACTACAATATTAATAGCAGCATGGATAACGTTGACTACATCCATCCTGTTGGACAAATGAATTCAAATGACGGATCTTTGGTTATAGATAACAGAGATTTGGCTATTGAAGTGGCAGATCCAACGGTTGATTTTTATGGTCTTACAGACGGCTGGTGTGAATACAGAACTTATGTCAAGTATGATATGTCTAAATATCTAGTTGATGATGAATATGTTCGTACCGGAACGATGTTTTCAAATGGATGGGCTCAAGAAAATCCATACGAATACAGCATCGAACTATTCGATATCGTGAAGATTTTACAAACCATAAAATGCCCGGCGGTGCTGGTAGAGAATAAGTCGATTGGTCGTATCATGTCTATGATCCTTGATCTAGTAGGAATAGATAGATATGAAATTGACTTTCAAGACTTTGATCAGACATCCAACATAAGGTATTTCTGGACTGATGGTAAAGAATCAGTATACGAGGTTCTCAATAGAATATGTGAATCACATCAGTGTGCTATATTCTCAGATGAATTTGGTAAGCTTCAACTATTGACAAGAAATCAAATAGCAAATGATATCGATACAGAAGACTTCATTCTACGTGGTGAAGATGTCATCGTTGGTCCTACAACATTAATTTCAAACTTTTCACAATTGAGAAAAAGATACGATCTCGCAGTAAATGATATTGAAATAAAATATAAGCGTAGACAAGCCAACGTAGATGATTTGGATATTACTGGAAAAGTTCTTACTTCAAAGGTATGGGATACCAGTGATTCTATTGTTATGAAAGCTAGTCCTTTAAGAATTAAGGTCGACAAGACTGCGATTCCTGGTGTTGAAGTAGATCATGATACTCCTTGTGATGTTTTTATGAATGACAAAGACATAGAGACATGGCCTTATAAGGGATCGTTTTCTCTGGATGGTGAAATATTCAATTATGATGGAAAGGGTTATGCTGTAATTGATTATGGTACTAACACCTGGGCTGAATGGATCATCAAGAGCAATGACGAAAAGAAGGCTTACGACAAGCAGACCTATGACAGCTACCAGCCTGTAGGAGGCCCATCAGGCGGTGCTAGCGGCCAGCCTATTAATGCTCCGGTACCAGCAGGCCTCTATCAAAATAAACTGACTGGAAGACTACGTGTCACAGCTCGTGGAGTAGATGAAACCGTACCCGCAACCCATACAAATAACTGGGTTGACGGATGGTTGCCTTTGCGCGCGTGGAGATATGAGGGTACTGGTGTCGGTTATATTGATTATGGTGGCAGTGGAATTACTCTAGCCAATGTAGCTGATTGGAGAAACAAGCCAAATTGGAAGCGTACACAGAGTAGATGGACAGTTGAAAATTCAAAAGCGATATGTGATCACAGTGAACAGACAAATATAAGTGATAAGTTTGGTTTTCTCATTAGAGATCTTGGAGATGTAGAATTCAGAGAGTTCGGTACCAGAATTAAATTTAATACTGGTGGAACTGCTGGTATTGTTTTTTGTATTACAGATCAAGACGGATATACTCAAGATGATCCATCATTGGAAGATCCAACTGACGCTCATAGATACTATATTCTTTCAGTTATTACATCTGAGGATGTAGACGCTGCTGGCCGAGTAAACAACGAAATTAATATCGATGTCAAAAACGGTGATGATTTTACACCACTTGAACCAATGAATACCAAGATCGCCGACGGCGGTGGAAAGATGCAAATAGATAAAGGTAAATGGTACGACATTGAGATTGTTTATCATGACAATATGATGAATGACCGTCGTGGTTCCGGTAAAATTGAAGTCTTCGTTGATGGTCAATACATTGATACATGGGAGACCGATGATGTCATTCGTCCAACAAACTACGCAGGCGTTCATTGCAGATATTCAACTATAGCCGAATTTGAATATTTCTATGCGACTACAACAAGTGGTCGTGCTGCTCCACGTTGGAGAAATGATGAAACATTTGGTATGAATATTATTAATCTTCCACCCGGAACTGATGTCAGCACAATAGTTAATTTTGGTTCTGATGGCGCTTGGCCAGGTAGAGTGGCAATGTCTGCTGCTTCACTTGCAACTACAAGCTCCTTGAGTTCTGTTAAGATATTTGGTAAAGGAAATGCTCAACTAGCAGAATTAGGCCCGGTGACACTTAAAGGTGACACACGTAAAACATGGCTTATGGAAGATATAGCTAAAGGTAAGCTTGCTAGTATGGCTAAAATAAGATATACAAGCTCAGAAGACCTATCATTATGTTTTGAATATACTAATATTGGAGCATTACCTTATTTTGGATACAGAAATATCTATCCGCAAGATTATTCTTATTACAATAAGACCAAGGGTGCATATTTCGCTACTAGATTCCAGAATATAGTAGTAAATAAAGATTCAAATTATGATAACACTGGAAATATAATTATTGCCAACAGTGAAACAGATCAATCTATTTTCTTCGATGATTTTGGATCTATCATTAGAGAGATTAGAGACTTCGATGTTGAATTATCAGCGGCACCATCAAAGGGTACTAGTGTTTTCAGTAGTAATCCTGGCGTTGTTGTAACAAAGTTTTCTTATAATCCTCAAAGAGGAATCTTTACTCTTGCCAATGCATCACATGAGAATGAGATTGTCAACGGTACGGAACAAGTAGATAGTTCTAATACAATTGATCATACTTTGCTACTTTATGGTTATATCATCATTGAAAAGGAAGAGAAAACAAAAGAAGTCAAGAATGATGATTCTATTAGAAAGCATGGTTCAAGACCAGCAGACTTCGATGCATATTGGATCAATGGTGATGAAGAAGCGGATGCATTAGCTGCTTGGATTTCAACTCATTGGGCTGATCCTATGGCAACAATTGAAGTAAAAACATTTGGTGATATTTATGTTCAAATAGGTGATAAGTCAAAAATTATCTATTCAGATTCACAAATTAAACCAGAATGGCTTTATATTGTAACTGCTATGACTAGAGAATTTGACAGCAGCGGTCTTTCAACAAGTCTAACTCTTCGTAGAGTTAGATAAGTTGGCCGTGACAACTATATGTGATAAAATGTAGCAATGGAGCAAATTAAATCAGATCAGATTGTACCTAATAAGGTTGCAGACAATACAATCAATTCTATTCCAAGAGATTTAGGTCAAGAAGTTGGAGACAGAAGAAAAAAGCCTTTGGGTTTAATTGTCGCAGATGGCCCCGGTGGATCAACATCTAATCCTGATGCAATTTCTCCAGTAAATGATTCAGTTGAAGTATTAAATCCGGCATCTAAGCTTCCGGCTACTCCGCAACTTATTGCTATTAAAAGTCAGACAGTCAATATAAAACCAGATGGAACAGCAGCGGTTGATATTATTATTGAAGTAGAAGATGTAAGAAATGCCGTAGAATATGAAGTGAGGATAACTAAAGGTGCAGGGAACCTATAATTTATATCTAGACGGAGATCTAGTAGCGTGTTATAAAAATCTGATAACCAATCAAGGCAAGTCTAGAATAAGACAAATGTTGGCAGGTAATGTCAATAGTTTTGCGTCTTCTATCCTTGTGGGTATTGGTGAAGATGTAGCAAATGTTAATGATACAAAACTAACATTTGCAGTCGATGGCGCTAATATTTCAGGTACTATGGTTGACGATGTCAATAATGGTATTTATTTTAAAACTTCACTTCCAGTAAGAGGACAATATGTAATTTATGAACTTGGCTGCTTTGCTGCAAATAGTGTAACTTCTCAACAAATTATGCAGAATGCACTGTTGATGTCCTTTGGAGATTCTCCAGGCTGGGCGTCTAGTGTAGGCTCACATACTTTAGATGATACATTTACCAGAATAGGTATTAATTCATTGCATTATAATATCCTGGCCAGCGCAACAGCCAAAGGTGCCACTCCTATGTTGATCAATCTTGATCAACTAGATGCCTTGACTATCTTCTCTTTTGCATTTTATGCTTCTAATATTAATTCAATTAAGCTAAGATTCAAGAATTCAGATACCGATTATTACGAACGTGTGATCAGTTCCATCTTGGATGAAGATTATAATATATCTACTTTTACAAAAGGTAGTTTTACTGCAACCGGTTCCCCTACATGGTCAAACATAATTTCAATGGAAGTTGAAATAGAAGCCCAGGCATCAAATGGCTTCATTGATTTAGATGGTCTGCGTTATGATTCAGCAGGACAGAGTAATCTTTTGCTTAGTAGAGCATTGGCGGCAGACCCAACAATTAAACCAGTAGGGTCAACTTTGGATATAGAATATATTCTTGAGGGTGTTGTCTGATGGAAATTATGCTTAAAGATCTAAGTCCTGGTGAAGAATATACCATTCAACTTAGAGCAAAGAATCAATCAGGATCATCACCTTGGTCAAGATCATATAAGATTCAAGCTACCAGTGATACATTCGCGCCAGGTCCAGTAACAGGTCTTACTTGGATTTCTTCGGGAACTTCATTTGTTGGCACGTGGGTAAAGCCTGCCCTTGATTCAAATGGACTTCCACTAAAAGACTTTAAAGATTATAAGATTACATTAACTGCTGGTATTAAATCAGTGGTTTATTATGTTACGCAAGAAAGATTCGATCTTTCATTTGAAGCTAATGTGGGAGCATTTACTGATCCAGAGCCTACTGTTACATTAAAAGTTGAAGTAAGAGATCAGGTTGGTAATATATCAACACCTGTTTCATTAAGTGCTTCAAATCCCGTTCCACCTAATATCAGTAACTTTACTGCAACAGCAAAACCAAACTCAATCTCATTGATGTGGGATTCTGTAGATGTCGATGACTTAAAGCAATATGAAGTTCATATGTCAACATCTGGATCTGGGTTTACACCAACTTCAGGCAATCTTGTATTCAGCGGTTTATCAACTGCTTTTCTATTTCCATCATCAAATCAGATACTTCATTATTTCAAGATCAGAGCTGTTGATATTTATGGTCAGGGTTCATTGGCATATGCTACAGATAGTGCAATTCCGGATCTTCCAACTGGCCTGGACACATCACCCCCAGATGATCCAACTGGTGTGGTAGTATCAACCACGGCCGGTGAAGCAGGAGAGTCACAGCTCACTGTCTCATGGACTGCTGTAACTAGTCCCAATCTACGCTACTATGTGGTACGATGGAGTACGGACGAGGTCACATGGCAGTTTATTAACGTACCATCGGATAAGACCAGCACTATAATAACTGGTCTGAAATCATCAACTGACTACTATGTAGCAGTGGCTTCAGTATCTCAAGTAAACAGTATCTCTGACTACATAAACGCCACTCCTTATCCAATCACAGCAGCGGTTGATAATACTGCTCCGTCTCGACCAGCACCAGCAACAGTTTCCGTTGGCCCCTTGATGGCTTTGGTTGGTCACGATATGACTAAAAATTCCGGCGGTAATCTGGAAAGTGATGTTGCTTATCTAGAAGTACATGCATCAACAACAACGGGTTTTACAACAAGCACAGCAACTTTGAGAGGAACTATTCAAAGTGCTGGTGATGGTATTCCGGTTCAAGGTGCATTTACTTTTACAGATCTTTCAACAACACCAAGTAGTGTGTATTGGAGAGTTGTGGCCGTTGACACATCAGAGAATAAATCTGTTGGATCTTTTGAGGTCACAGGAACACCTGGTCTACTAAGCGGTGTCAATATCCTTGATGCCTCTATTTTGAATGCAAAGATTCAGGATCTTAGCGCAGCCAAGATTATTGCTGGCACTGCATTTATTAATGATTTGTACATCAGATCTGAGCTTACAATGGATGATACTGATGGAATCATTAAAACATCAGATTATAACGCCGGTACAAAAACAGGGTGGAAATTAGATAAACAAGGCATTACTTTATACGATGGTATCGTAGCAGCTAAAGCTTTGGATATTCAAGATTCAGCAAATATAGCACCACCACAGTTTGCCGATTTCGAATTCGATTCAGATTTTTATCATGATGGTGCAAATATTGCCAATCCAACCAATCTAACTGCTACTAGTGGTATGAATTTGGTTATTCAGAATGTCAGTTTTAAAACTGGTAATCAAGCATTAAGATTACATAATGCTGCTATTACACCAACTACAAAGCATACATTGGTGTTCTCAAGAGATGGATTAACTAATGTTGACATGAATGTCAACGTAGACCCAGGTGATTATATATTTTCTATCTGGGCTAAATCCAATGGAGCCATTGACCAAGATATTGCCTTTGGTCTATATACTGATGCCAGTGGAACTGTAACAAGTTCTACTATCAATGTGACAAGCACTGCTTTCACTAGATACAGTGCTAAATTAACTGTGCCATCTGGTGTATCAAGAATCAAGCTTTTCATTAAAGTTGGTCCTATGGCTTCCGAAGTTGGTTATGATATTGTTATTGATTCACTTCAGTTTGAAAGAAAAATAGCTGCTTCAGATTCTCCTTCTGCCTGGACATCACCATCACGAACAACAATTGATGGTGGTTCTATTGTTACCGGTTCAATTAGAAGTTCAGCTCCTTCTACTACTGTTCCAACAGAACCAGCTTGGTCTCTTAATACGACCGGTGGAATGCAGGTTGGTGATGCTTTGGTAAGAGGTACATTAGTAGTCGGTAACCCATTATCCTATATCAATCTAGTACCTGATGAATATTCATCAATTGAAATGCCAGAAGCATTCTATAATGATGGTACTGGTCTGGCTAACCCTAATAATATCTTTATTGATGATAGCTGTGTTGTACAGGTTCAAAATTCTGGTGCTATGTTTGGTAGTCAAGCACTAAGAATTCAGAACTCGACTCATGTTGCCGCAGATCCAATAGGTTTGTTTATGGGTAATATAGTCGGAGTGGGTAACGTTGCATTAAAGCCATTGACAACATATATACTTTCTGCATATGTAAAATCTGGTAACGTAGCAATGAATCAAGAGGCTGGTGTCGGAGTATTAGCAAATGATGGAAACTGGTATATTGGTTTGGCCGGGGACAGACAAAATATTACATCAACTTCTTACACTCGCGTATTTAGATCATTTACCACAACATCAGGTATAACTGCCGCTCAATTTGCATTCTATTTGGCACCAACAGGATCTGATGTTGGTTTTGATATGATTGTTGACGGACTAATGATTGAAGAAGCTGCCGTTGGTCAAACTACACCAAGTACTTTTTCACTTAATGGAGATTCAACATCATATGTAAAATCAGCCGGATATCAAGAAGGACTATCAGGATGGATCATCAATTCTGATGGCTCAGTAGAATTCAACAATGGTTTGTTCAGAGGTTCACTTGATATCTCACAAACTGTTGGTGGTTATACATATAACATGAATCTACAAAATAAGATATCCAGATTCCAATATAGAGAAGATGGAAGCATTGCGTTAGTATCAGATACTAATATTTATGGTACAAATCCAACGATGAGATATTCTGGTTATGCACAGCAGTATGTAAAAGGTGCTGATGGTAACTTGGTGCTTGACAGAAACAGTCAAGTGCAGGCAGCTACAAGATTAACACCAGCCGGACAATATCAGATTATCTTTGATCCTACTAATACTGAAGATATTTATAATGTCGACGGTAATTCACTATACGCTGTTGATGGTAATAGAAAGAACATTAACTATTCATTTGCTAATAGTTTCTGGGGAACAAGACGTGCAGGTACATCTCAAAGTAGACGTGCAAATATTGAGCATACAACTCGTTCATTTATGGAGAATACATCACCTGGTGCTATTCTTCCTAAATTAAGAAGCTATTCAACATTGATGCAAGAGTCATCTGCTGAGACTGGTCTTTGGTATGATATTAAGAACTATACTTCAGCAGCAGCCGGTGGAACAAATAATTTTATATCAGGAAATAAGATAAAAGATTATTTCGATTCATTTGATAATGGTGGAGGTCTTTCATACTATAGTTCAAATTCAATTCAGAATAGATTTACATTTACTTCTATTCAGACAAATACTTGGGCTGCCGGTAGAAGAGATCTCAACTCATTGAAGCTTACTATTGCATCAGGTACTGGTAATCCAACTATTTACTTTGCTACTACTGGGGTGTATGATACGACAGTTGTACCAGGACAATATAACATTGTAGCTGGTTGGTTTGCGACGTCACAGGCTAATCTACAGGTAAGAGGTCTGATCAAGACTTCAGATGGTGTAGTATATGCTGGTGACTGGCAGTACATCAATAAGACTGCTTCATTAATTAGTGGTCAGCTTGTCGACTATCCATATGCTTATGGATACAGCACATCTATTAGTTTGCCTGCTCTTGCGCCAACCGGTGCACAAATTGGTTTTGAATTCCAAACCGGTACAAATGGTCAAACGGTTAATATAACTGCTGTAACATATGCAGATGCTATGTCAGATGTAGATAGATTAAGATTCTCAGAAGTTGGAAGAACTGAAACATATTCTGGTGTTGCAACAATGCAAACCAACTTTGAACCATATCCTAATTTCTATGAATATGTTTCAGCCTCTTCTGGTCCAATTGCAGATCCTAGCGGCTGGGATAGTTTTGTAGCGCACCAAAGAGTAAAGGCAGAACTCATTGTTGAGTTCCTTGATGCATCAGGATATGGAATTCATAATGTTGCTCTTACAAGAGCAGGATGGCAAGAGGGAACAATTCAAGATCCACATATGCCTAATGGTTTTGCAAGGGTTTGTCCAGGTACACCGGGCAGTCTAGCCAGCAACGTCGAAGTTGGTTTCATTAATATGGACTATGCTACGATGAAACCATCGACCAGCCCTAATTTAAACAAGGCTGTTCTTTATGATGAAAATGGTACAATTTGGACATCTACTTCAGCAATAACTGGTGTAGAAACTGCTTGGCCTGTTGAGGTTTATACGGCGACTAGGGCCGGTGTATATTTAATGAGTGCAGCGGCCAATGTAGATAAAATCCTTGACGAGGAAGTATATATTGAACTTCGTAAGCTTCCAGTTGGAACTAATCCACCATCACCCGGAACAACTATAGCAAGACATCAGTTCCCATTAGCCGATACGTATGGTATTCTTACAATACCAGTTTCGGCATCAGTAGGAGAAAGATTCTACTTTGTTTTGGGATCTCATACGCTGGCAGCAAACAGAGATATCTCAGATATGCGTATTACATTTGCACAAATATTATAAGGAGTAAGAAATGAATCAAGAAGAACATTTTAAAAATATTATAGATGATCTAAGAGCACAACTATCAGAAAAATCTTTGGAATTAGCTGTTGCAAGATCATTAGGTAATGATTGGAAAAATGAAGCAGAAAAACTACAAAAGGAATTAAATAATGTTCAAAACACGCCGGAAAGACCAGTCGAACAAGAACCAACAGTTCATGTGGTCACCACCAAGCAATAAAGTAAAATATCCAAGATGGACTTTTGTATTTCTTCCAGAAGAAGATAAATATTATTTAATTTGGGATACAACAAAATTAGCTTTTATTTCTCAAAGAGCATTTAGAAGTTGGAATAGAATTCCAGTAAGAGTATCAAAGGAAAGTATTTCTGGATATAAGACTTGGAAACAAATAGGTTTTGCACCAGGATCAATAATTGAATCAATTGTAGATGGTAAGAGATATTTTATTACTGGACAATTATTTGAAGAAGAAAAAAGACTAATCACAACGCCAGATTTCTATCAGGTATTAGGATTTAATCCGGGGCTTGCATCAAAAGTTTCACAGTCTGAACTAGATTTTCATAATGAAGGGAGTAATATAGATGACATCAGATTTATATGAACACGTTAGCTGGGGAGATGGACCTATTGATGTAGAATTTCTACAGAAAATGGCATCGAACTCAGATTATCTGTATGAACATCAGTTCAATGGGTATTTCAACATGCTCGGAATCGTCAGAGAAACAGGGTTGACGTTCAGAATCGGACATGCTAAGCTAATCAACACAGAAGACCAACAGCAAGTAGCCAATGTCTATTTCAACAGACCATTTTTGCCGGGTATGAGACCGGCTGTATTTATATCTGTACAGACAGATCAACATAATAGAGTATACATCGCTACACGTGGCCTTGATGGTAGAGCGATACCTGACCACCGTGGATTCCACTTGATAGCCTCCCAAGAGGAGACAGACGAGACAGAGTTCGCCGGTGAGCAGTATGTGAGCTACTTCGCCATCGCACCTTCGGGTTGACAAGTCATGTGGAATGTGTGCTATGATCCTACCAAGTCCCCAATCAAGGGGCAGACAGTTAAGGGCTTAAATTGAGTAACGATTTACGCTGGCTTGTTATGTCAGATATTCATATTCCATTACATTCAGAACGAATGCTGTCTATGATGTTCGATATCATTAAATGGTGGAAACCAGATGCTATCGATTTAGCCGGAGATATTGATGATGCCTGCGGTACATCTCGTTGGGCAGATGGCAAGATTGACGAAGTGGATAATAATGTATTTGAAGATTCAGTTCTATTGAGACAATTCAGTGCTGATATTAGAAATGCTGCACCTAAGGCTGATCTTCATTGGCATGATGGTAATCATGGTTGGACAAGACACGACAGTTATATTAAAACCAAAGCTAAGGCTTTGGACGGATTAATTACACCAGATTCACTATATGATTTGAATAAAAATGGTTGGTCTTGGCATTCTTATCAAGGACCGCCGGTGCAAAGATTTGGTGATATGCATGTTCATCATGGACTTGCTATTTCAAAGCACGGCGGGCAGAGTGTAAAACAAGATATGGAAGACTGGAATGTTTCCTTGATTAGAGGACACTCGCATAGACAAGCAAGCTTTGCCAAGTCAGTAGTTTTCACTGATCCAGATCAGACTACAACTCAACATCTAGAAGGTTATGAAATTGGACATCTGATGAATGTATCAGAGGCTAAATATGCACCGACACATAACTGGCAACCAGGATTTGCTATTGCACATGTTGAAGAAGGTCAAAAGCCGCACGTACATCTAGTACCAATTCATATGACCGAACGTGGCTACACATGTTATCTTGACGCTAAGAGATTTACTGCATGATAAAGTCATATGGTGTAAAGATATGGACTAACAGAGGGTGGCAATACGATAATGGGCTAATGGTAGGAGATAAAGTCATCTCCTACAACCCAAAGAGAAATTGTACCGAGTACGATACTATAAGACATATACAGACCGAGTACAAAACTCAACACTTTCTTGGAATGAAATTCAAGGGTCTAAATATTAATTTGACCAAAGATCATCCAGTAATTATTTACGATGAATCTATTAATCAGACAGAACGTAAGCCTATGGATGATATTTTCATGACTAAATTTGCCAATAGAAAGGATGCTGTTCTTTATAACAGTTGGTTTGAGCCATATGATATAAATATAGATAATGATGATTTATTATGGTCAGCCCGATTAGCAGCAAGCTTTACTATTACAAAATATATTCCAGGTGAATACAGAGATCAAATTTGGAATGTTATAGAAAACATAAACGGTTATCAAGCTCAAGAGTGGATTAATGAACTATTGTCTTGGAATAAACAAGTGTCAGGTAGGCAATGGATGAAGTCAATACGCTTGTCTAACCGTGATGTGCGTGCTATGATATTCCACGTCGGGGTGAAAGCGGGTCTTGGGGTGAAGTTCAGACCACCAAGTTTAATCATGAAAGATAGAACTTGGATTATATCTGTTGCTTCGACATCACATGCCCTGCCAGATCCACGTAAAAGTTATTCTCAAATTAGAGAAACAACTCAATCTTTTAACATAGCCACCAGAAATGGAAGCGCTATGATGCAGTATCAAGCAGGAACATTTCTTGTTGCCTGTGAAATTAAGGAGGATTTATAAATGTTAACAGGTTTAATAATCGCATCAGTTATATCAGTTGTTCTTTTAACCTCTCTTATAAAGAATGTTGAGTGGAATTTTAAAGGAAAAGCTGCGGTAGCCACAATACTGTCTGTATTAACGGCAATTCTAGCGTTATTTATGACGGGTGGATTTGCGGCGTTCACAACGGTTGCATTATTTCAAACGTTTACCACTGTTTATGCATCTTCACAGTTGATCTATCAATTCATTATGAAGGGCACAACGGTAGAAAATAAACTGGCCCTTTCAGGTAATAAGCCGAAGGTCGATTAATGCTCTATTGTAAAAAATGTAACGGAAGAGTATTTATCGATAGGGTGCATTCTTATAATGGTGATATAGAATTATTCTGCATAAAATGTGGCGAACGATGGTCTTTAGGTAAAGCAACCTATGCGGCCAAGGTTTTGAATAAAATAGAAAAGAAAAGGGAGCGAGCTTATTTTGGCTACCCAGATCCCCAACTACTTCTTTCTTGATGGTAAGTTATATAAACTCATCAGAGTAGTTAAAAATGAAAATATGTTAGTTATTTGGGGTTTCGAAGAGGAGAGTAGAATGTGGTTTAATTATCAACAGACTCTCAAGAGATTTCAAAAGGCTTTTACTTTGCAAGAAGTAGCAGAACTAATTGATAAGAAAATTACGTATCTTAAGGTCATGATGCAAAGAAATCTTATAAGTCGTGGCTCTGGTACGTCTTATTCTATTGCAACACGTCGTCCGCTTACCGTATACTGGTCAGAAGACGACGTGTTCAACTTGCGGTCTGAGTTATTTGCTCTTGCAAAGAAAAACAAATACGGAGAGCCATACGCTAATTTTAATTTAGTCAGTGAAGCTGAACTATTGACGAAAATGCGCGGTGGAGAATCATATTTTATTAAAGATAAAGATGGTCAATTCGTAAAGGTATGGCGTGCTATATGAGTAAGAAAAAGAAGAAAGGCAAACTTGTCTATATACCTTTTGGTGATACAGAATTTGGTATGGAAGAAATGTTTGCTCAAGGGGCATCGGCTCTGGATATAGCAGCAGTTCTGGCTATCCAGAATGGTGATGTTAAATCCCTGATCAATATAGGCTCTAAATATATTAATATGGCTAATGCTATAGCTGGCATTCAACCGAATCACAATGAGGATATTAAACTCGGATTCGGATTTTGTATGGAAAGAGAGGTAGAAGATGTCAGAAGTGAAAGTGAATGTGAAGACGACGATTAATCTTGGTAATTTTGAAAATGTAATTCTTGAATTTGGCGTTACAACTGAAAAACAGCCGGAAGAATCAACAGGAGACGCCCTTGACAGAGTATATGATCTAGTTGCTAGTAAGCTAGCAGAAAAAGCTAAGAGGTATGTTAAGTGAGCAAAAGTCAATTCGAAAATGCAGATGCTTTTATTAATCATTTTGTCAAGTCGTACATTGATAAATTTAAGACTAGGCCTATTGTCAATAGGTCTAAATTTAAATACGCTGTAGTTGATATGCTTAAAGATATTAAACTAACAGAAGCTAAGGCTCTTGCAGACTACTATATCTCGCATTATACTGAAGTTAGTATCAGCGAGTTTCTCTATAAATATGATGAAATGATTCAAGAGATGAACGCCGAAGAAGCAGACTTAATGCAGAGAGAACAATTACTATCTGAGACACAAAGTGCTGTTCAAAGATTTAGAGAAAGGTACGGCAAGAATTGATCAATGAAATCAGAGTAATTTCTTCAGTAATCAAGGAAAAAGACATCGCACCATTAATCAATGGATCGTATGTTGATGAACTGTTTGATGCTTATGCTGATGTGTGGGAATTCATCAAGAGTTATTACACAAAGCATAGGCAGATCGTTCCGGCTGATATTATTACTGAAAGATTTGCCAAAGAAGACCATAGCTTTAAATTGATTGAAACATCAGGAAACGTAAAACATTATCTTGAGCAACTGCGTGAAGAGTATACAAGCAACATGCTTGAACGTATTGCACGTGGATTGGCAAGTGATTTAGGTCGTAGACCTAATGACGAGATTATGAGCAATCTTCAAAAAAGATTTGTCGAAATCAGTAAGGTTTCAAATGTTGTCAAGGACCTTGATATCACTGATCACTCTAAAGCCGTAGAACATTTTACTGAAACAAAACGTAGAATGGAAGAAAACGGCGGGGTGCTAGGAATCAGATTTGGTTTCGATTCCATTGATGCAAACTATCCGACTGGCGCTGGTCCAGGTCAGTATATTATGATTATCTCTAGAACCAATCAAGGTAAGTCATGGCTTGCACTGGAGTTTGCTATTAACGCCTGGAAGCAAGGGAAGAAAGTTTTATATGTATCCCTGGAGATGTCTCCAGAGCTAGTAAGAAATCGTGCGTATGCCTTGATGTCCAGAGGTAAGTTCAATATGTCAGATCTTTCCCGTGCTGAAATTGATCTTATTGATATGGAGAATTGGTCTTCGCAAGAGCTTGACAATGATAATTCTTTTGTTGTAACTGGCTCAGAAGGCATGGGTGGATTTAATAACCTTCAGCTTCAAGCAAAGATTGATCAATATGGTCCGGATATTATTTACATCGACTATATGCAACTACAGGAAGACAATAAGAATTCCAGCGGTGAGACTGAAAAAGTAAGAAATGTGTCAAAGGAAAACAAAGCAACGGCAATGAGAAATGAAGTTCCTGTTGTTTGTGTTGCTTCCGCTTCAAGTAATGAGACTAAGGAGTATTTTACTCCTCCGCAAATCTACGAGGTCGCAGGATCTAGACAATCAGCTTTCGATGCTGACTTGGTTCTTAGTATGATTTCTCATAAACAACGTGAAGGTCACAATCTAACTGAAGTCATCGCACGTAAAAACCGTCATGGTCCACTATTCAATTTCATGCTAAAAATGGATATTGCCAATGGTAATATTGAAGAAGTTTGGGTTGATGAGCCAGATGAAGAAGATTGATCATGCACGAACCGGTAAAGCATTTTAGTCAGCATGGCATCATAAAAGATGATAAAGATTTCATAAGGCTTAGATTAGAATTCGAAAGGATTATAATTGATGTTATGAAGTCAACTGGCTATCTTCCCATTTACAATATGGGATCTCATTGGTCAACTGAATGGCTAGGCGACAGATATACATTTCGGCTTACCATGTATGGATCTTACGCCGGGAAGAAAAAAGCGCAAGACTATACTTTTTGGCTTGATGGGAGATTGATCAAAGATGGATGAAGTTTATAGTGCTGGTCAAATTGAAGCTATATTGAATGATATAGGTGTAGACGTAAGGGGAGAAACAGAGACAAATTTACTTTGTCTCTGTGTATTCCATAGGAATACGGATAGTCCAAGTTTGTCAATAGACAAAGATAAAGGTCTTTATTTATGTTTTTCTCCTATGTGTGACGCAAGAGGTACCTTGGTAAAATTGGTCACTCATATGACCAATTCAAATCCTTTTGTCGTAAAGAGAATTATTGACAGACACAAGACATCATCCGGTCCTATTGGTAAACAGATAGAAGATTTACTTGATAAAAAGATTGAACTTCCAACATTTAACGTAGACACTATGAATAGAATGGCTGATGACTTATGGGGGTCACTTGGTCAAGATTATATGGTTGAACAAAGGAAGTTCAAGCCCGAAACCTTAGGTTATTTTGGTATCGGATATTCTATTAGAAATGATATGCTTGCTATTCCACTACACGATTGGGATGCCAAATTAGTTGGTATAATCGGTAGATCTAGAATTGGTAAAGTGTTCAAGAATTCAGATAAATTACCAACAAGTAAACTTCTCTTCAATGCTCATAGGGCCAAGAAAATTGGTGATACGGTAATTGTTGTCGAATCTTCAATGGATGCTATGCGTGTACATCAAGCTGGATATCCAAATGTGGTTGCTACAAATGGTGGATTTTTCACCGAGTGGCATAAGCAAACATTAGATAGATATTTCAATACAATTATTATCATGACTGATATGGATGATCCAGATAAACACAGATCTCCTTATTGTAATAAATGTCCAAACACATGTCTTGGACATAATCCAGGCAGAGCGCTGGGTGAAAAAATAATCAAGGCTCTACCATCCAAGAGAATTAGATGGGCTAGCTATGATTATCATATTGTATATCCGGATGGTGCAAAAGACGCCGGGGATATGACAGATGAGCAAATTGCCCAATGTATTGATAATTCAATCAGCTCTATCGAGTGGGCCTTCTGGAAGCGACAAAATAAGCTCTTCTCTTTGATCTGACGAAGTGGTATAATGGACTAGGCAGCTTAAGTAAAAGCCAAGCCATAAAACAATAAACATAGAAAAGGAAATAAATAAAATGGCATTTTCACTAGATGATGTACTTCGTAAAAAGCGTGAAATTAAAGAACGTGCAGACCGTCCTACAGTTGATTGGTTCAGTCTTGCAAAGAGGAATCCGGTACGTATTAGATTCCGTCAGGAAATCAGTGCAGATTCTGTAAACTACGATAGCAATAATGGTTCATTTGTATTTCTCAATGAGCACACTTCTCCTTACAACTTTATTCGTAGAGCTGAATGCTCTTATGATTCAGAAGGTCGCTGCTTCGGTTGTGAAATGGTAAAGGTAGAACCTGTAATTGAAATCGAAGGTCAAAAGAAGTATGGTGCTTGGGCTGCAAAGTCTAACCTATATACTTACATCGAAACAGAAGATAATGAAATCAAGGTTCTTTCTAGACCAGCACCAGGTACCTTCTTTGATCTAATTTATGGATTCCATGACGGTGATGGAGAGGGTTCAATCACACAACAGGAATTTGAAATCTCCAAGGGTCCTAAGCGTAACGATTCATGGAATCTTACTCCTAGACTAAAGACTTCATTTGAGATCACTCAATCCGCAGAACTAGCTGATTTAGCAACTGCCGTTAGTCGTAAGATTCCTTACGAAGAGCAGAAGAACTTCTATCTACCAGATGCTAAAAAGAATGAAACTCAAGCTCCCGCTTCACAGGCTGAAGCTGCTAAAAGTTTTGAATGGTAAGATTGTTGTAGAGCACCCCGCTTCGGCGGGGTGTTTCCATTAATAGACAGGTCCACAGAGACCATTAAAAAGGAGATTAAATGCAGATCGCAGGTTTACATTGTCATTCAGAATACAGCCCACTAGATGGTTTTTGTTCAACAGATGAAATGTTTGAACAAGCAGTTAAAATTGGTATGCCAGCTATTTCCATTACAGATCATGGAACTTTGGCCGGACATAGAAGTTTCCAGCGTTCAGCCTTGAAATATAATGTCAAGCCAATTCTTGGCGAAGAGCTTTATTATTCGGAAACAGACAGATTCGACCGGCGTGCAAAAACATCACGTCAAGACGGTACATCGGTTTATGTACATCTTATTGCTTTGGCTATGAATGACAAAGGTCTCCAGAATCTACAAGCTATTGATCGCGAAGCTTGGTTAGCATATTACAACAAGCCGCGTATGGATTTTGAACTGCTTGAACAGTACAATGAAGATATTATTTTCACCAGCGCGTGCATGGGTGGTCTTCTAAGCAAGGCTATGAACGAGCGCCAGGATTATGAATATGCTTACGACCAAGCAAAGAAATTCAAAAGTCTGCTAGGTGATCGCTATTACATTGAACTGCAAGGACACAATCCTGTTAAACTGAACTATGATCTGCTTGAGCTAGCAGATGAACTAAAGATCAAAGCTATTGTTGCGGAAGACAGTCATTACGCATCAGAAGATCAAAGAGTAATGGAAGAGATTTTTCTTATTCTTTCAACTCACCCTAAGATGGACAAGTCCTTTGATCTAGCTAAAGCTAGTAAGATGGAATTGATGGAGCGCCTTGATTACATCTATCCAGATTCAGCTCAAAAAGATGGCAAGCGTAGAATGAGCTTTAGGGATATCAATCTATTTATCGGCGGGTACGATTTGAGAAAAGCCGAACTTGTAGAAACTGGTATCAATCGTGAAGACATCTTTGAAAATACTCTAGAGATCGCTGATCGTATTAGTGATTACACTTATCAAGAGGGGCTGGACACTCTACCAAAAATTAGCGATGATCCTAATAAAGTTCTTAGAGAGAAAGTATTCGCCGGGCTTAAGAAGCGTGGGCTGGATGAAAAGCCTGAGTATGTAAACAGGGCAAACTATGAACTTAAGGTAATTGAAGACTTAAAGTTTCCAACATACTTTTTGCTTGTTGGTGATGCAATGGATTTTGCTAATAAAATGGGTATTCGTTCAGGATTTGGTCGTGGTAGTGCAGCAGGTTCACTTACATGTTATGCTACAGATATCACAGGTCTTGATCCTATTAAGAAGCACCTTCTATTTGAGAGATTCCTTGATCCCGAACGTACCGACTATCCTGACGTAGACTGGGATATTCAAGATGACAGACGTGGTGAGATCAAACAATATCTAGCTGATAAGTATGGTCACGTTGCCAGTATTACAAATATTAATCGTTATAAGGGCAAAAAAGCACTAAAGGATGCAGCTCGTGCCCTTGGTGTACCTTATGCAGAAATCAATAAAGCTATTAAGTCTATTGAAGGTATCGATGAAATCACTGGGCATGATGTTGTTGCAGAATTCAGAGAAGCTGCAAAGAAGTTCTGTCTGAAGTATCCAGAAGTACCGGATATTGCTGAACAGCTCTTTGGTAAGATTAATGGGTATGGTATGCACGCGGCCGGTGTAGTTGTTGCGGACAGAGCTATTGCTGATTATGCCCCTATTGAAACCAGAAAACAAACAGGTTCTGATCAACGTATTGAAGTAGTTGCACTTGATAAAAATGAATGTGAATCTCTAGGTTTGATTAAGATCGATCTTCTAGGTCTGAAGACATTAACTGTTATTGAAGATGCCATTAATTTGATTAGACAGAATCAAGGTATCGCTATTAACCTTGAGCACATCAATTATGAAGATGAAGATGTTTATCACATGCTTGGTCAAGGCAGAACACTTGGAGTATTTCAATGTGAAGCTGCACCTTATACTAAACTATTGATGAATATGGGTTGTAATGACTTCAACGATCTAACAGTATCGAATGCGCTGGTCCGACCGGGTGCTTGGAATGCTATTGGTAAAGATTACATTAGCGCCAAGCTTGGTAAAACAAAAGGTATTCAGATTCACAAGGATGTTTCAAACTTTATGGATGAGACATTTGGATATCCGGTTTATCAGGAGCAAATGATGAAATTGTCTGTTGAACTTGCTGGTTTTACCGTTGGTGAGTCGAACGCTCTTCGTCGTGGTATTGGTAAAAAGAAGCGTGAAGTAATTGATACGTTCAAGCCTATGTTTGTTATGGGTGCTCAAAAGAAAGTAACAAAAGAAGTGGCTGAAAAGCTTTGGACTTCATTTGAAGAATCAGGGGCGTATGCTTTTAATAAATCTCACGCCGTTGCCTATTCAATGCTTTCATATCAGACTGCGTGGTTGAAGTATCATTATCCGCTTGAATACATGTGTGCTTTGCTTCGTAATGAAGATAATAGAGAAAACATTACAGATTATTTGCTTGAATGTAAACAAATGAATATTCGTATCAGATTGCCACATATTTCCAGTTCTAATACAACATTCTCTATTGAAGATACAGCATTGAGAATGGGTTTGTCCGGGGTGAAGTATATCTCTGACACTTTAGCTCAAAGAATTATTAGTGGCCGTCCATACGCAAACTATAAAGAGTTTAGAGAATATGCTATGACTAAAGGAAGTGGTCTTAACAGCAGAGTTCTATCAGCTCTTAATGCTTTTGGTGGCGCATCATTTGATGACAATCCAGTACCGGAAGATTTTAAAAAGAATCTCTACGAGTATCTTGGCGTACCGGCTTTTGATACGAACATGATCACTCAAAGAATGAAAGATCAAATTACTCCATTGGAAGAATACATGGATGATGAAACTTTCATTGTTATGGGAATGGTAAAAGCAATTAAGCGCGGTGAAGGCTGGGCTAGAGTTGATATGGTAGACTCATCGGGAACTGCTGGTGCTTTCGCTGACCAAGATATTGAAGTCGTTAAGGGAAAGATGTACTTGTTTTTGATCGGTAATAACAGTATCATGAAGTACATCGACCTGGAAGAAGTAAACGAAACAGATGACATCGTACTTGATTATCTTCGGAGACCAATTCTAGAAGATATTGTTGAAGGACAATATAAGATTCTTTATGCAAAAGCCAAGACTACTAAAAATGGTAAGAAGATTGCCAATCTAGTTGTCTGTGATTTCGAAAAGAATCTTCAAACGTTAATGGTATTCGAAAAGAATATTCAAATGGTTAGAATGACTTGTAAGATTGGCTCTGTGAGAGCATTGGATATCAAAGAATATAAAGGGACTAAGTTTATTAATGGAGCAAGCTAATTTACAGGGTGCGCTCATACCCTATTTATTTCATGAGCTTTTAGACAGACATGGTGGCACAATCGAATTTGATGCCGCGAAGATTAAAGATTCAGTAAGTTCCAAAGAAGATCGTGGAGTTGCCATCAGCATTGTTGATGGCATTCTCATAGTAAAACTAATAGATAAGGATGATATGGATGCAGATGAGAATCAAGCTTCTAAGTGATAGTGCTTTGCCACCAAGATATGCCCAACCAGGTGACGCCGGTGCGGATTTGTTTGCTGACGAAGATGCAATTGTACATGCACGTGGACAAAAGTTAATTAGAACAGGCGTGGCGTTTGAAATTCCAGAAGGATATTTTGGTTTAGTCAGACCGCGATCTGGTCTTGCCACCAAATATGGAATCGGTATGAATAGCTCTGGAGTAATTGACTCAGGGTATCGTGGTGAAGTATCTGTAACTCTGATGAACCACACGGATGCCAACTATATGGTTAATAAGTGTGATAGGATCGCCCAGATATTAATTCTGCCAGTAGAGTACGTCACGTTTAATATAGTGTCTCAGTTGTCAGATAGTGACCGTGGAACGCATGGTTATGGAAGCACAGGTTACCAGCAATGGGCATAGAAGAAATTATGGCTAAGCTTGATAAAAAGACCAGAGATAGAGTAGAAGCTGCTTCCAATAGAAATATTGAAAAGCTTGAACTTGCCAGCATTGGTTTGAATAATGCCCTTCTCGGCGGGATAGGAATGGGAAGACAGACTCTAGTGTGGGGTAATAAATCTGCTGGTAAATCATCAATGTGTTTGCAGTCAGTAGGCATGGCACAAAAGCAAGGAAAGACATGTGCTTGGATTGATTCAGAGTCCAGCTTTGATCCTGTATGGGCAGAAAAGCTTGGTGTAGATACTACACAACTTATTGTTTCACCAGCTAAAGATATTGATAGCTGGACACTTACAATTTGCGAGCTGATGAAGCACGGTGTTGATGCAATTGTGGCTGATTCTATTTCTTCCTTGATTCCTTCAACATACTTTGAGAAAGGTGAAGAGCTTAAAGAAGGTCTTGAGGGTACTAAGCAGATTGGTACAATGTCTAAGGAACTTGGTATCGCTGTAAACAAATTCAATTATATGAATAAGAATACGGCATTGGTATTGATTTCACAGGCCAGGAATAAGTTCAATACTTATGGCGCTCAGCTTCAGCCTATGGGTGGAGAGGCTATGAAATTCTATTCAAGCACTGTTATTAAACTATGGTCTTCGGCATCCGAACGTGAACAGATTACTGCTGATATAAAGAGAAACGATAAAATAGTTAGCAAGCCTGTTGGACGTCCAGTCAACTTTACTGTTGAATTTAATAAAATTGGCCCACCAAATCAAATGGGAATGTATGACTTCTATTATGCTGGTGATCATGTTGGAGTAGATCAAATTGGTGAAATAGCCGATTTAGCCGAAAAGTCTGGCATCATTAATAAGGGTGGAGCATGGTACTCTTATGGTGAAGAAAAGTTCCAAGGCAGACAAAAAATGGTTACGTGGTTGAGAGATAATCCAATTATTGCCGAAGAAATAGCACAGAAGGTGCTAAATGCCTGAATTCATTCAAGGAAAGGGTGCCCCTAAAAAGGCACCCGACCTTATAGAAGTAGATATTGATTCAGCGTGTGAAAAATGCTTTGCGCCCGCCGACAAAGTGTACTATAATAAGGTCAATAAGACACTAATTGTTATATGTCCAAGTGAACATGAAACAATTTTACAAGGGAATTGGGGTTGGATTATAAATGGCTGACGCAAGATCAGAAAAAGACGAGATCAGAAAAATGGGTGGAATTCCACAACCTAATTCTGGCCGGGGTAAATACAAAAAAGGCGATGCTGTTCTAGGTCCTTTTATTGTAGATGTAAAAGAAGCAAAGAAGTCTTTTAATCTAAATCAAAAAGTATGGGCTAAGATATGCTCTGACGCTGCCAAGCATCTCCAAGAACCGGCATTAATGGTTGCCATTGGCGAAGACAATGACACTATACGAACATGGATTATTGGAGATGTCATGTTCCACCAGATGCTAGAAGAGTGGTCGAAGAAATATGGATGATACGCTATCACTAGTTTCTAAAATTACAGAGATCAACGACCTTTCTAATTTTCTTAAAGATCCAGACTTCGATGAGGCTATGGACTTGGTTATTAAATTAACGGTAAAGCCTTATATGGAACCAGAGAAAGCAAGACATTTAATTGTCAAACTTCAAGCTCTTAGCACAAAGTATGCGGTATTAGCTGTGACCTACACAACTATTCTTAGAGATAAAGCTGGTACGGATAATAATCACAAAAAGAATATTTACTATACTCTTAAAGAAGCATTGGATAAATTAGTTGATGGACTAAAATATCAGGCAAGGACGCTGTGATATGAGTCAGTTTGCAAATCTATGGTTTGACAAAACACCATATGGCTTAGAGAGCCTGGCCAAAATATTAGATGCCAGTTATTCCGATGCAACAAATAAAAATGAGCATATTAAAAAAGAAAGATTCTCACCATCATCAGTTGGATATGGTTCTGGTAAATGTCCTAGAAGATGGGTGCTTGCATTTAATGGTGCAGATTTTGTAGAAGAATACACTTCGAAATCAGTTGACAATATGTCTGCTGGTACTTCAGCACATGAAAGAATTCAAGCTAATTTCGGCAACAGTAAATTAGAAGTTGAAATTGAAAAAGAAATAAAGAATGACGATCCTCCCATTAGAGGGTTTGTCGATTTAATTATCAAGAATTACAATGGACATAATATAGTTGTTGAAATTAAGACTACAAGAACTGAAGCATGGCGGTCAAGGATGGTAAAAAACGCGGGGCCAGAATATCAGGTTCTTCAGCTTTTAATCTATCTGTATATCCTTGATGAGAAATATGGAGTACTTCTATACGAAGATAAGAATGACCATCAGAAACTCTTGATCCCAGTCGAGATGACAGATGCCAATAGAGATAAAGTAGAAGGTGTCTTTGATTGGATGAGAATAGTCTTTGCAGCGTATAAAGAAGGAAAGCTTCCAAAGAATCCTTTTAGATCAAATTCTAAAATATGTAAAGAATGTCCAATTCAGAAATGGTGTTTCATTCAACCGGAAGGAGACACTGATATTCCAGTATTAAAATATGAAGACGAAGACTGATTCAGAAATAATTTGTGTTTGGTGCGGCGAGAGTTTTATAAAACGCCGCCCAAATATGATCTATTGTAAAAAAGAATGCTGTAATGCAGCTACTAATAAAAAGCTTATAGAAAGATATCACGAAAATAAACAAAGGCGAAGAGAAATAAATAGAGTTTGTATTAAATGCGACTCTAGATTGTCAAGATATAATCAAGATGATGTTTGTCATTCCTGTCAAATAAAAGAGACAGATAGTGAAAAAATTGATCTTTTGCGTAGCCTTGGATTTTCTTATGTGGATGAAAATGAATAATAAATTTCCTACTATGGGACTAGACTGTTCAACTAACAGTCTAGCCTATTCGTTTGTCCATAATGGTAAGTTGTTAAAATATGGTGAGATATTCTTTAAAGGTAATGATGTTTACCATCGAGCGTCTGATGCTCGTAAGAAAATTGAATCAATTAAACATGAATTTCAGATGTCTTCCATTGCTATAGAAAAGACTATTTTCGTTAGATCTATAGATACAGCTATAAAAATGGCATTTGTCGCTGGTACTGTAATTAGTTGTTTAATAGATGATAATATAAGTGTAGTTGAGATTAATCCACTTAGCTGGCAATCAGGTATAGGTAATCCTAATCTTACAACAAAGGAAAAGGCTGAGATTCAACGAGATTTTCCGGGGAAGAGTAAGAATTGGTACATGGCAAAAAACAGAGATATAAGAAAGAATAGAACAAGACAATGGGTAAGGAGTACGTTCAACATAGATATTGAATCGGATAATATAACAGATGCTATCGGTTTAGCATTTTATGTTGACAATAAAAGATGAAAAGAATAAAAATATATCAAAGCGAGGCATGGCTTAAAATGAATTTTCTTATAAAAGGCTATTCAATAAAAGAAATGGCAGCAATAGCTAGATGCTCTGAAAATACAATTAGAGATAATCTAAAAAAGCATGGTCTAATCAATGATTGATTATGCAATTATAACAATAGATGATTCAAGGTTTTATAAGAAGGTTTGGATAAGACAGCGTTTCATTAGAACAAATGAAGCAAATATAGATTTTGTTAATGGAAAAGATCCAGTTGAACTTGGCAAAGCTAAACGTAAATGGCATGACGTAGAAACACCAGGACCGTTTAAAGCCGGTGAGTTTGGTATATTCTACTCAGTTCTTAACTGTCTTGAATATGGTGCCGAAAATGATGGTATTATATACTTTGAAGACGATGCCATGCCGTGTGCTGACTTTGAGCAACGTGCTCATGATTATTTAGCAGCCTTACCAGAACATGCCGACTTATTAGCACTATGGTCACCAGCCAACCAGCAGGGTGATTACATGGCTGTCAGTGGCTATAATGATGGTGGAGAGCCAAGCTATGAACCACATCAAGGGTCTATCTTTGACTTTGGACATGATGAATTAACAGGATTATGGCAGGGGTATGGAAATGTAAGTATGGCATTTACCAAACAAGGTAGCCGTAAAGCATTGGATTATATTAAGCGCAGAGGTTTCTTTTCACCTATTGATTGTCTGTTATGTATAGCATCTCATACAGGTGAATTGAATAGCTATGCGTTAAAGCCGGGTGTAAGAAATCTTATCGACTATGACTGGGAAGGCCCCACCACCATACATACCTCCAAATGGGGTAGCATCGAAGAGCTAACAAAATGAAATGTAATTTTGAAGAGTGTGTTAATGATCAAAGAGCAAAGGGATTGTGTCCTGGGCATCTTAATCAATTATCAAAAGGAAAAGAATTAACAACTCTCAGAAAGGTAAGAGCCAAGGGTAGCACCTTGGAGAGAAATCAATCTGGAGATAAATTTTGTCCAAAATGTGAAGATTGGTTACCTGTCGATAACTTTTCTGAACATGCAAGCACTTCAGATGGATTAAGAAATACTTGTAAAAAGTGTCATGCGTTGCATAAATATGGATTAAATGAAAACACTTATCAAAAATTATTTACTAATCAAAACGGTAAATGTGCTGTATGTGAAATTTCATTACAAGGTAAGAAAATATGCATAGATCATGATCATTCATGTTGTCCAGGTTGGAATACCTGTGGCAAATGTATAAGAGGTATTCTATGCTATGGTTGCAATACAGCAGAAGGATTATTAAAATCAGACCCAGTTATCATATCTAAATTATTAGAATATGTTAAAACTAGGGGATCAATTGAGGAGTTAATAAATGAATGACATGGCAGTAATCGTTCCATCAAGGGGACGACCAGGAAATATAAAAAGATTATATAAGGCACTAAGTGACACTGAAGCAAAAGTAGATCTCATTGTTGGTGTTGACCAAGATGATCCATTTGTGGATGAATATACGGATATGGCAGATAAGATAGGAGATCTTATTGTTGTTGTTAGTACCATCAGAAGAAGATTTGGTCCAACACTGAATATCATAGCTCAAAACTTTGTAAATTATTATAAGTATTTAGCATGGATGGGCGATGATCATCTTCCAATTACAAAGCACTGGGATCAAAGATATAGAGAAGAGCTAGATAATGGCGCTGGTATTGTTTATGGTAATGATTTAGTTATGGGTGAATCAATTGCAACACAACTGGCATTTACGCCAGATATTGTTAAAGCATTAGGGCGTGCATTGCCAGAAGATTTTATTCATCTATATATCGATAATTACTTTATGGCACTTGGTGAAAAGATCGGTGGATCAGTATACTTACCAGATGTTATTATTCAACATTTACATCCAGTTGCTGGCAAGGCAGAGCAAGATCTGACTTATACTGAAGCTAACTCTAAGGAGAATTGGTCAAATGATAAGAGAGTCTTTGAAGAGTATATAGTTCATGAATTGCCAAATGATGTAGAAAAGATTGAATATTACAGAGGTCAAAAGTGAGAGATCTAGTAGAGGGTGAATATGCATTTTTTGACAGAACCACAGGTCAGCCACCATTCTTCTCAACACAAGAGTTTCACAATGATAGAGAGGCTGCACCACATATTGAACAACATGGTATGCAAAGAGACAGACTTGTCTTAGCAGCAATGTTTGTGCAAGAATTATGTCTTAATAATCCAGAAATAAAAACCGTCGTAGATGTATGTTGCGGAGACGGAGGATTATTGCAATATCTATCACCTTTTCTAAAAGAACAAGGCATTGCCTTCTGGGGGTATGAATTTCAACCATCTAATATAAAGGATGGTGTAAATAAACGCGGGGTGGATGTAAGATACGCTGATGTTGCTAATGAAGATATTGAACTAGGTGACCTTACAATTATGACTGAATGTCTTGAGCATTTTCATAAACCACATGAAATGGTTCAGAAGGTTGCTGAACAATCTAAGTATATTGTTGTCAGTGGTCCTAATGGAGAAGTCCCAGAAGCTCATTATGAACTTCATACATGGGGCTGGAGCTGGCCAGCTTATGAGAATCTAATTCAACAAGCTGGATATAATGTTCTTCGACACGAAGAATCAAGTATCTTCCAAGTTATGTCCGGAAATCTGTGAAATAATAGTCATTCATATATAATATATGTGGGTGACTATTATGATTAATGGAAAAGGAAAGAAAGCCTTAATAACAGGCTCACATGGTTTTGTTGGTAGTAAGTTTTGTGAAAGACTATTTAATACAGGATGGGAAATTGCTCTAGTAGATATAGCAGATACACTTAATCCAATAGATGCAAGAGACTTCTTTAGATATGATAATACACATTATGACTTGGTTGTACATTTAGCGGCTGTGGTTGGTGGAAGAGTAACTATTGAAGGCGCACCATTGAGTGTAGCTGTAGATCTAGCAATTGATTCAGAAGCATTTCAATGGGCGCTAAGAACCAAGCCAAAGCATTTTGTTTACTACTCAAGCTCAGCAGCATATCCTATTGCATATCAAGAAGAATACGATGGTTTATTCAAGAATGATTGTAGATTAAAAGAAGACTATATCGATCTGGATGATATTTCTAATCCTGATCTTACTTATGGTTGGTCAAAATTGACCGGTGAAATGCTGGCAAGACATGCTCAAAATGAGGGCATTAGGGTTCATGTATTTAGACCATTTTCAGGATATGGAACAGAGCAAGCGCTTGGATATCCATTCCCTGACTTCCTTGATAGAGCTAGACGTAAAGTTCCGGTATTCGATATTTGGGGGACTGGTGAACAGACAAGAGACTGGATTCATATTGACGATATTGTTAGTGCAACAATGGATGCAATAGAACAAGATGTTCAAGGGCCGGTTAATCTATGTTCAGGTATTCCAACCAATTTTAATGAGTTGGCGGATATGGTTACGGAAGCTGCTGGATACACTCCAGAGTTCAATCATATTTTATCTGCACCTAAAGGTGTTCATTATAGAGTAGGAGATCCAACTAAAATGAATACTTTCTATACTCCAAAAATCAGTATTGAAGAGGGTATTTATAGGGCTCTGCAAAATTGATTGACATGTTGATTCACTCCTTGCTATAATGTCGATAGCAAGGAGTGAATTATTTATGCCTATTTATGAATATGGATGCATGAGATGTTTAACATTCAAAGAAATTAATGTTTCAATAGATCAAAGAGACAATGTAAAAGAATGCGATATATGCGGCGGTGTTAGATATAGAAAGATCAGTTTCACTGGATCGGTATATGCGCCAACTGCTACGAACGGCGGCATGAAATGAAAAAGAAAGATCAGCTATATGATTCGCCACCAGCTAGATGGTCAACAGATGTAAATAAGGCAGTCTTTTATGAATTAGATTTCAATGGTTTTACAATGAAGCCAGGAACAAAATTTAAGATCAAAAGTGAACATACTATATTTATATTCGATTGTCTTGTTCATAACATAAGTAAAGATGTAACTTGGGTGGAATGCCAAGAAGAAAAAGGTGGATTTAGGTCTTTTTATCCTAGTAAAATATCAAAGGTAATAACTCCTAAAGTAAGCTATAGGAGGAAAAATGTCTGATATGGAAAAAAGAGAAGCATCAGAAGCTGATGTAATGCGTTATTATGATGATCAGTCTGAAGTCGTTCTTTTGCATGTAAAAGGTTATACGGTAACGGATATCGTTAGACATACCGGCAATAATAGAAAACAAGTAGAAAAACATCTTGCCGACTTTAAAGAATTCGCGGCACAAGATAAAGCAATCAGACTTAGAGCAAGAGATATTGTTCTAAGTGTGGACGTTCACTATTCTGATATTGTCAAGAATATATATCGACAAGTAGAAGCAGCAGAATTTAAGGACGATCATAAGTCAGCTATGACTGGCTTGAAAATGATTGCCGATACAGAAGCCAAGCGTGTGGAACTACTTTCAAAGGCTGGTATGATCGCAGACAATACTATAGGTGATCAAATTGCGGAATCCGAAAAGAAACAAGCTATTCTTGTAGAGATATTGAAAGAAATATCCAGAGAACATCCAGATATTGGCCGGAAGATACAAAAGAGATTATCTGAAGTAACTGGTAGACTAGAAGGCGTTATAGTGGAGACTAGGCCATGAGTCTTGATTTCTCTGACTTTATGGGCGCTTTGGATGAAGATGAATTTGAAGAAACGCCGGTTAGTGTTGAAGAGTTTGTCTATTCAAAGGATTACCTTGGTTTCCCTCAGTTATCAAAATATCAACTTGAAATAGTAAAGGTCGGTTCTCAGATATATAGAGAGTCGACTTTAATTAAACTTCACGGTGCACGTGAAGGACAAAGGTTATGGAGAACAAACAAAAAAGAACTTATTCTAACATTGGGAAAGGGTTCTGGTAAGGATGCCCTGTCCCAGATTATTTGTGCTTATGTTGTATATCAACTTCTTTGCTTAAAAGATCCGGCGGAATATTATGGTAAACCTTCAGGCGACAACATTGATATTATCAATGTTGCCATTAATGCCGACCAGGCGGCAAATGTATTCTTTAAGGGTTTCAAGACCAGAGTCAAGGAGTGTGCTTGGTTTAAAGGTAAGTATAAGCCTTTGGCTAGATCTATTGAGTTTGATAAGACTATTACGGTTTATTCAGGTAACTCACAAGGCGAAGCTACTGAGGGCTATAACGTTTTATTGGCAGTACTCGATGAGATTGATGGTTTTGACGAGGGTGGATCTCAAGAAGGTAATCCATTAGCAAATAAGATGTACAATACCTTGAGTGGTACTGTTTCGTCTCGTTTTGATGATGTCGGTAAGGTTCTAATTCTTTCTTGGCCTAGATCTAACGAAGGATTCATTATGACAAAATATAATGAATGTATAGCCGAGAAAGAAATGGTTGAGTATCAACATACGTTCAAGCTAAATGTGGATTTGGAAGATGGTATTCCAGAGAATGAATATTCTATTACATGGACAGAAGACGAGATCATTAGTTATAAGTTCTCAGAAGTCTGGGCTATGCGTAGGCCAACATGGAAAGTTAATCCAACCAAAACTATTGATTCATTCAAGAGAGATTTCTATAAGAACGCATCGGATTCCTTGGGTAGATTTGCTTGTAATCCCGCTGATGGTGTTGAAGGTGGATGGTTTCCATCCAAAGAAAAGATTGATCTTGCATTTAGCATTGGTAATGGACTTACGGATGTAACAGGAGATGTTGACATTACTCTTAAGCCAGATCCAGAAAAAGAATATTATATTCATGTTGACTTGGCGCGAGTGCAGGACAATTGTGGTTGGGCTATGGGTCACGTAGAATCGTGGCAATCAACTGTTTTTGATAATGCTGGGGAGATGCATCCTTATGTTATTATAGATATGGTGAAGTACTGGAAGCCTGACAGAAACAGACCGGTGGATTTCTCTGATGTCAGAGATTTTACTATTAAGGTAAAAAAGGCCGGGTTCAATATAAAACTGGTTACCTTTGACCGCTGGAATTCAGATCAAACTATTAAACATCTAAATGATGTAGGTATAAAGGCTGAAAAGTTATCAGTTGGTAGAGATCAATATACCGACCTTGCTACATTGATGGGTGAACATAGAATCAAGGGGCCAGATGTATTATTGCTACGTAAAGAGTTAAAAAAACTGGTTGTTTTACCTAACGGTAATGTTGATCACACTAACAAATCAAGTAAGGACTTATCCGATGCTGTGTGTGGAGCAGCATATAATGCTGCTACTTTAACGCCAAGAATTGGAACCATTGGTACGTTCACTCATAGTGATTTTATTAAAGAACGTAGAGAAGCACTTGAATTGGCTGCTAGGAATCAACAAGAAAATGATAATGTAATCAGGGCACCAAGAGCGATGCCACAGGATGTAGCTGATTTTCTCGCCGGAATCAGGATGCTGTAGCTTGACCAGCGTTCCCGCTTGAGGTAAGATGACCTGAGAATGAAAGGCTGTACTATAATGGTGGAAGATTTGAAAGATAGACCAAATAAAATAACACGTTCAGAGATCATAGATGTTCTGACACAACGTGATGGTTTTATTTGCTATATCTGTGATAAAAAGTTTACTTCAAGAAAAGAAGTAACGATTGAACACTTTTGGCCATTATCGGCCGGTGGAACTTGGGCGATGAATAATCTTAGATTAGCATGTCAACCATGTAATAATCTTAAAGGTGATGCGTTGCCTAACGCTGATGGTACTGTCAACTTTGTCAATCGTAAACAACGTACAATAAAACTACCAAGACCTGAACAATGTGATAATTGTGAAACTGGTAGAATATTACTAATTGGTGAAACATGTAATGTATGTGGATCTGGTCCCCAACCAGCGCTATTTCCAACTGCATATAAAACTAAATCAACAAATTGTGATCACAATCTATATCACTGTTTTGCATGTATTATTGGTTTGGTAAAGCGTGTTAAGAATAACTGAAATGAATTATAGATATGTATTCAGATTTGACTTTTGGGATGTCAAATACACCCTTGACGACTGTGCTACCATCAGAGTTTACATCAACGGGTGGCGACTGAAGGGGGTTGACGTTCCCATGCCTGATGCTGTAGCATATCTTCTAAGGGCACAGATGGACTGCGTGCCGGTAAGAGGTGCAGAACTTGACAGTGGACGAAGCAGTTGCTAAGATGAGCGAAGCAACACAGCAAGTTGATTGGGTAAATCTTGGTAGAGTATGTGCTTCACTTGGCGACTATGGTCAAAAATGGGGCAAGTATGACAAGTCAAGATTCAAGCCCAATTATGAGAGAGCGTTTCGAGACAGAAAGTGGTTAGCTACAAATGCCAGCTCAATAGGTGAAGCATTTGAAGTCTTAAGAAAAAATAAAGATGCCTTGTAATTGTAGACGAAATTGGATGATAAGATCTCCAAAAGGAGATAATGAATCCAAAGGTATAACAGGATGGCAGTGCAGTCATTGTCGTTCCAGATGGAATAAAATTCCAAAAGAACCTGGTAGCAGCCAGTACATCTGGAAAAAAGTAGCTTGACAGTTTAAAACGCCAGCATATATATGCTGGCGTTTTAGATTATGATTTTTTACTTTGTTCTTTGCGAATATGTTTTCTGATAGCATTATCAGTGCAACCTAACATTTTACCGACTTGTACATAATTGTTGTTTTCTAATAGAAATATTAGTTCATCAAGAGGCGGCCAGTCTACTATAAATCTTTTCATGCCGCTACAAATTCTACAAAATGTAGCAGTTTTGCTTTTATCTTCTCCACATTCACATTTATCTTTGTAGTAATAGGTTTTCTTAGGAGACTTTGGCTTATCTAACCTATTTGAATTTGTTTTTCCCTTGCCACAATAAGTATCAGTCTGTGTGTGGCAATTAGGACAGATTATTCTAAGATTTCCCAATCTGTTGTCATTAAATATGCCATTAATATGATCTAGCTGCAATACTAGTGGTAAATTATTCCATATGTTGCCGATCCCACATATCTCACAAATATTTTGTTTTAAGCCATGTTCTATTAGCCTAGCTTTTAATGTCTGCCTATTGTAAGTAGAACCTTCTATTAGGATATCTTTTAGAGGTTTAGATTGCATCTGAAAGACTCTAACGTAGGTGGGAAGGGTCAGGCCTAGTGCTTGACAACGTTCTCGTAGTTCGCTATAGTAGTTGACATGAGGGATGAAGCCAAGCTTACCAAGTACTTCTTGAATAGATTTTGAATCTTTAATTGCTGACTCTAGTATCGAACTAGACATTGTTATAATTTTACTCATGGTTCGATTATAACATTAGATGTTTGATGTAGCAAGCGCCTCTATCCCCTCACGCTTATAACGTGTTGAAAGGGTAGTCGGTACAGGTGAGTTCGATCCTCACGGGGCGCACTTAACCTAGAAAGGTTATTATGAAAACATTATCTATTATATCTATGGTTATTATGTTATTTCTAGCCGGGATTGGTGTACATAGTTGTACAATGACATGTCCTACTGTAACTGGAAAACGAGAAGAACCAGGATTCTTCGGTAACTATTATTTGGATCTATCAGATAATACAACCGATACTGTTTCCAGAAAGATTTATACCCTGAATGACATTGGTGAACATCACTGCTAAGGAGTTGACCGACATGGAAGACATTTCTAAGCTGCACCCGACCATCTTCCGCTTGACTGATCAAGAATGGGAAGAGTTTAACAGAGTGCTTGATCGTGATCCGGTATTTATGCCGGGAATGCAAGCACTCTTGTCCAAGCCCAGCGTTTTTATTCCAGAGGATGAGTGATGGCAAAACAAAAGCTTCCGATTCATGAGCGTAAATGCCATATAAGGGATTGCTCTAATCCTCCGGTTGATGTTTTCATGTTTAGACAACAACTTGTTCCGTTCTGTAATACTCATAAGAATTTGGCGGATAAAGATGGCTAAATATGAAATCAGCGTACAAGCGAATCGTAAAACTGTTGGTAGCTATAGTACCGATTCGGAAAACAAGAAAAATACCATTGTTAATCGAGAGAAGAAAAAGACAGAGAATGATGCCATCTTTGTCAATAATAGAATGGTATGGAGACGTAGATAGTGGCAAAATATAAAATAACTGTAGTAGCCAGAGGTGCTCGTTCTAATGCGGTATACAAAACCGATGATCTATCTCAGAAAGAGAAGATCGTAAGAGATGAATCAAGTAAATCAAAAACTCTTTTGATTTATGTGAATGACACCCTGGTTTATGGCAACTAGCTTGACATGATCCTCGCAAGCTGCTAGCATAGTACACGGAAGCAATGCTTGCCTCACGGTAAGACAGCTTCTTAATCCGGTATGATGTAATTGGCAACATGAGTGGTTGTTACCCACTTCTTTTCGGTTCGAATCCGGATATCGGAGTTTTTGATTTATATTCCCCAGTAGCTCAGTTGGCAGTTAGCGTCGGTCTGTTAAACCGAAGGTCACAGGATCGAAACCTGTCTGGGGAGCTAAGCTCTCGTCGTCTAACGGTAGGATTTAAGATTCTCATTCTTACGGAGCGGGTTCGATTCCCGTCGAGAGTACTTTATGTTTACAAATGATAAAAAAGCACCAGAGCAATGTCAAAGATGTGTTACTGAAAAAGCAGTAATGCGTAAAAGAGTAAAAATCAAGGGTACATGGAAATCCCAAAATCTATGTTTAATATGCTTTAAAATGTATAAAGCAGAAGGTAAGACTGAGGATAAATAATGGCCGTAATGATTTCTTATGATAAATATGGAACATCTTTAGCCAGATGGTCTGGTTCAGAAGAACAACTTCTGAAAATTGCACAGAAAGAAAAGGACAAGCCCCAATGTGCCAAAATCAAAATTGGTACAAGGCAGATCTATCCTTAAGAGATATAATGGCAAAAGTAATTAAAGTTTATGTTGATAAAAGAGTTATTGCTGAATATACGGCAAGTGATTCTATATTGGCAGCAGAAATAGTTGAGAATGAAATCAGTAGAAAAAAGAATCTTAGGATCACAAAAATTACAATAGGTGGTAAAGTGGTCTGGAAGGTTTAAATGAATAGATCAAAACGTAAATGGAATTGTGTTGATTGCAATCGTTGCACTAAGCTTGAACATTACTTCGTAAAATCAGAAATCTGGTTTATTTCCGCCGGGATGTCTGAAAAAGGTATGCTCTGTATAGATTGTATTGAAGTACGTATTGGTAGACAGCTTAATAGCTTTGACTTTACAGAGGCACATATTAACAACCCTAAGACCAATTCAATGACTGACAAGCTACGTAATCGTATTGGAGCATCAAATGAAGTTCAATTGGCACGAGCTTGATCGAGCTGGCTTTCTTAGTTGGATGGTAATTAATCTGGTTACCGCAAAGCGCAAAGAAAATGAAGTCAGGTTCAATGAGCTCAATCTTATTACTGACTCATTCAAAGATGTTGACATGAAAATTACTATCAATGGCATTGATGTACCTGTTGATTATTTTGTACAACAGGTTCAAAGCAATATGAAATATTATGCTCGTCAAGCGGCAGATGAAATCGCAGGAGATATCACTGACGAAATTGATACCAAGGTCAGAGAAATGCTTGAAGTGATTGAAGAAGCCACAGAGAGTATCAAAACCAAGGTTGACAGCTTCTTCGATGAGTAGTACACTAGCACTAAGCCCGAAAGGGTTACGCTCCGTTAGAACAGCGGTAGCTTCACCTGACTTTCAATCAGGAGGTCACGGGTTCGAATCCCGTACGGAGTACTTAAACAATAAGAGGGGTTATTATGTCAAGATGGAAAATAACTGTTGTTAATGTTCAAGAAAAACGTGTAGCAAATGAAACATATAATACTGAACTTGCGGCTAAGACTGCCGCTGAAATTTGGAACAGCAAGCCAAAGATTAAGCAAGTAAGAATTAATGGCAAGGTCTATAAGAAGTCACGATAATCTTTTAGAAGTTGGTTGGGTTACCATCGATTGAAAACCAAAACAACCCACGGGACAGTCTGCAAACTGAATAGCCGGTCTGGAATATAGCCCGTATAAAGGCCAGACACAGCGTTTCTTAGAACAATTGCAGTTGTTCTGCTGATTTTATTGCGGTATGCTAAGAGAAACGGCATGCTAGCTTTTGGTCCGGTAGTGTAGTGGTAACACGACAGCTTGTCACGCTGTTATTGCGGGTTCGATTCCCGTCCGGACCGCATATGTCATAATGACAATTTGCGTGCTATATAATAATGTGATACTATTATCATATGAAAGATACAGATATTGCATGGTCTGCTGGCCTTTTAGAAGGCGAAGGCTGTTTTATGATTCAAAATGGAAACTGTCCTGTTGTAACTTGTGAAATGACAGACTTAGATGTTCTTGAAAAACTCAAAAATATATATGGTGGTTCTATATTATATTGTGGAAAAAGACAAGAGCACCATAAAGAGTCATGGCGCTGGGTAGTTCGATGGGCTAATGCAATTAAGGTAATTGAATTAATAAAACCTTTTATGCATAGTAGACGATCATCTAAAATAAATGAAGTTTTAGCTATGTATGAAAATAAAAAATCTATAAAATTTGAACAAAATCAAAAGGTACTTGAAGCCGCAAAGAGATATATAAATGGTGAAGGATCTTTAAGAAATATAGCAAAGGATTATAATTTTAGTTATGAAGTCATTCGAAGAACGGCGAGAAGAATTTCCGAAGATTCTGCAAGAACTGCTGCCATATGATTCAATGTATCCATATGATTATTTAACTCTCGGGGAACTTGATATTCTTGCATCTCATGGAATTAAATATGCTGAATTAGCAATTCAGAAATGGTGGAGCTATATGAAAAAAAGTAATAATCAAGATATAATGAGACATATTTTTCCGGATATTATTGAAAAATATAATCTTCCTGGATAATATCCTACGGGGGACCTATTATGTCAAAAATAATCAGAAAATATGGAATAGAAGCCACTTATGTACAAGGTGGAAAGTCAACTGTCTGGTATTTTACTGAAACTCAACGAAATAGAATGATGTTTCAGATGAAAAGAATGTCAGAGATTGCAAAAGTAAAGCCAGTGAGGAAATAATATGACAAAGATTCTTAAGGATTGTTTTAATACTGAGGTTCATCTTGGAGATATTGTAGTCTACGGTGCCAATAATGGTTTAAGAATTGGAATAGTAACAAGATTTAATCCGGCGACTTTTCAAATCAAGGCTTTTGAACGAACCGAATATCCAAGATCGAAGCCGGGGTATTCGAATATTCCGTTTGACTATAGATCATCGCTGATTGCACTAAAGACATTTGATTTAATCAATCAAGACATTCTTACCGAAGATGAAACAGAACGAATTCAATTAGACAGAGATCTTAGGTCAATCTAAGGATGGAAATGTCAAGACGTATTATTATTGGTTATAAAAACGGTAAGAGCCAGACTCATATCATTAGTGAAAACAGCAGAGCTAAACTGAAAAGAAAAACTGATCGTGCGCTAATGTCTATGAAGATGAATGATTATGATAAGATTACTGTCAATGGTATCGTGAGATACGAAAAATAGTAATTTGGAGAAATGCCCGAGTCAGGTTTAAAGGGTTCGCCTGCTAAGCGAATGATCCTAGTGAAATAGGGTCCAGGGGTTCAAATCCCCTTTTCTCCACAGTTTGCAAACTAGAAGGATGGTACTCGCAGCTCCTTTGCCCCGCAAGAGGGGTCAGCAAAGTCTGATCAACTTTGTTACTGTGTTTTTATGGAAGGTAGCGGGATGGTCCCAAACTGGATTTGAACTCCAGGCCTGGTGAAAGCCAGAGGTTTCGATTACTTTACTTTCCGCTTAAAGATAGGATAATAATATGATTTATCGAATTATGACTGAAGATGGTAATCTTCCAAAGAGAGCTTATGGCTTTTATACAGTATTGTTTGACGACCATGAGTACGCCAAGCGTTGTCTCCAGGCGATCAAACAGTTCAATAAAAATGTAAAACTGATTATTGAAAAATCAGAAACAAATTGGCAAACAATCACAGAAAGCTGAGAATGGATTTAAAAGAGGAGTTCAAGAATCCTGATAGTGTTACCAAGATTCTAGAACGTTTGTCTGGAGAAGAAATTCAGTATTCTCCAATACACAATAATGCTCATTATCATTTGACTCCTAATGAAATGATTGCACTTCGCACCGGTGAATTAACAGCTTATAAACGTTATGGATTTTTACGCGGGGCGAGATCAGGAAGAGTGTATGCTAAGATAGAATCTATTACTCTAGACAAGTCTAACGGCCTTGATCTAAACAATAATATTCCACTAGGGAAGATACTTCTTCCGTTTGGTTATTCACGAAACAATGCTTATGCCAAGCCTGTTAAAGAACAAGATGAGTCTGGTCGTAATATTTGTTTTAGAATTACTGCTATTTTGTCTATTCATAAACCGATATCTCTAGTAAAGGAATGGATCTATGGATGATGGCGTATGGGCTGTTTTTGTAAAACATCCAGGTGAAGATTGGAAAAGATATTCAAAGCTATATACAAGAAAGCACTATGCTAAGAATAATATTCCATATTATGCAGAGTATAATCAAATTGAAAATATTTGGGTCGTTCCAGGTGCTGTTTATGTATATAAGCTAATGTATGCAAAATTTGATTGGCAGAACGCAAATGATTGATTATATTTATGTACTTACGATGGATTATCAACCAGGCGTAAGAGTATTTATTGATCCTGAGATTGGTATGAGAGAGTATATTGCTCATATTAATGAAAGAGTCGAAAGTTTTGATAGTGAATCATTAGAAATGAATACCGATAATGGTGGTTATGATGCTTATTGGGACGGCGAATTCATCGCAAGCCTTGAGCGTGTAATGGTTGAACATGGATGAATATATTTATCGCGGGCTCTATAAGAGAATTGATGAACCCACATGGCATCAATGGTCTAAAAAAGTATATAAGATGAAACACCATGCAAAAATTGGCTTTCCTAAGAATATGAAATGGATTGTTGAAGAAGGATTCTGGTTTGATCAGAGTCGCGGAATGTGCTATAAGATCCAGCGTTCAACAGGATGGGAAGATGTAGAATGAGTGAATGGATAACAAAAGACAGCGGTGTCAGAGAGCCGTATGAATCTGGTATGGTAAGAGACACTCAAAATGGCAAGCCAATGTTCATGTTGATGATACCTGTAGATGTTCCATATGATGAACAGATGTTTACTAGGGTTGCGGGATTAATGGCACGCGGGGCTGAAAAATATGGCTTTCGGAATTGGGAAAAAGCCAATAGTGAAGTAGAGCTTGAAAGATTTAAAGAATCAGCCTTTAGACATTTTATGCAATGGATTACTGGCGAAACTGATGAAGATCATGCAGCAGCAGTATTTTTTAATGTGATTGCTGCCGAATCATTGAAATGGAAATTAAATGAACAATAATACTTTTGAACCGCCTGCCCAACGTGCTGAGTTAAAATGGTATGCGGTAGATTTCGATTCAACAATTGCTACTGGTACTTGGTCTGTAGATAATCCTCATTCTATTCCCGGTCCTCCTATGAATATTCATAAGCTTCAAGAAGTAGTAGACGCTGGTTTTAAGGTTGCCATTCATACCTCACGTGGTTGGGCAGACTATGAACTGGTAGAGTGCTGGCTATTGCATCACAGCATCCCGTTTGATAAGATCGTATGTGGGAAGCTACTGGCACATCGTTATGTAGACGATCGCGGTGTCAATGCTAGTGAGTCGTCGTGGCTATGATTCCAGCAAATGAATTTGAAGAAGAATTAAGATCAAAGGTATTTGAAGCGTACATTAGCCATCCAAATCATTCTAGATATATTGGTACTGATAAAGAATCTATGGATGTTTATGCCTGCGAGGTAGTTTCTAAAATGGATGCTAATAGTTTATTATGGGATCTTCAATTCCCAGAAGTAAGACAGTATCTTCGTTATATTCTTGCTAGATCAGACATCGATTGGACTTACGTTGACAATTCTATTGAAGCATGACAATCTATTTGATTCAGGCGCTGATGCGCTAGTTAATGCGGTTAACTGTGTTGGTGTAATGGGCGGCGGCATTGCTCTTGAATTCAAGAATCGTTATCCTGAAATGTTTAGACAGTACGCATTGTATTGTGAACGAGGATTTTTCCGGCCGGGAGTAGTGATGACGTATCAACATGATGATGGTAAGTATGTCATTAACTATCCAACAAAGGATGATTGGCGTAATCCAAGTAAACTATCTTATGTAATCAAGGGTTTCGATAGCCTATTAATTAGAGTGAAGAATTTTGATATCAAGTCTGTTGCAATTCCGGCATTGGGTTGTGGTCTTGGTGGCCTTGATTGGAATGAAGTAAGACCAATTCTTTATGCGTTGGACGAAGAAATGCCGGAAGTAACATGGATGATCTATCCACCACAGGGAGTGAAATAATATGACAAATCTAAATAAAACAGCTATCCTACTGATCGTTGATCGTAGCGGTAGTATGGAGTATATTCGTGATGAAGCTGAAGCTTCAATTAATTCTTTCGTAGAGTCACAGAAGGCGCTACCAGGAGACTGTATTTTTTCTCTGGTAGAATTTGACTAC
>Ga0134123_10000005_pt1 | contig 132307 bp, 125 predicted proteins | sample KB303_FD_96460 | JGI IMG/M metagenome (GOLD analysis project Ga0134123, IMG submission 96460) | Terrestrial soil microbial communities without Nitrogen fertilizer from Kellogg Biological Station, Michigan, USA - KB3-0-3 | ecosystem: Environmental > Terrestrial > Soil > Unclassified ...
ATCAGCGTTGCGCCAGTCGTCCGGCCCTGCGAGTGATGGCCGCTCGTAGCGTTGAGTAGTGCTGCATGCGCAGAGCACGGTTGCGACCGCACCGGCGAGAAGCATGCTCCGAGCGGCGAGCGACGTGCTCACGGCAGGGCCAACATTGCAATGGCTACATAGCGGTTCGTGCTGCTCATCAGAGTCCCCTCAGGTGCCTTCACTGTGATCAGCGAAGGTTTCCGAGGGATTTCGCGGCATCGACTTCGAGCTACAAATGAAATGGTCGATAGCCCACGCGCGGCCGCGCGGCCGGAACTTTCCTCCCTAAGCTGCAGCGGCGCTGTGCCTTTCGGCTTCCCATCCCTTGCACGCTAGCAGCACAGTGCGTGGCACGGCTCGCTCGCCACTCGCGTAGTAGGCAACCTGACGCCGTGACAAACCGAGCGCCGTCGCGGCGTCGCTGAGGCTCAATCCGTGGCGCCAGCGCCAACGGATGAACTCGAGAGCGTCCAGGTGCCCGTTCTGCTCGAGCGACATCTCCCAGAGGCGGGCGGCGCCCATGTCGATCGCACCGGGCCACACGACCGCATGGCCGCCCTGGCCCTTCGCAGCGCGCGCGAAGACCGACTCGGTCCGCAACGGCCGCAGTCCTTTCAGCCGCCGCACCGGCTCACTCAAATCGACGACCATCGTCTTCCCGCTCACCCAGCGCAGACGCAACTTGTATTGCCCGCCGTGTTTCACGCTTGCGATGCGAATGGCCTTGGTGTCGCTCATGACTCTTCCTCCGCGTACGCCTGCCAACGCGAGCGCAGCACCGCCCCTTCCGCGTTATGACGTGAAAGTGGAGGCGGCGATCCGCTTCGGTGCTGCCGGCACGCGATCGCTTACGGTCATGACGCACGATAGCGAAGGGCTCGAAGCAGCGCGCGTCGGGGTCTTCAACGTCGCGCCGCCGCCGGCCAATCCCTATCCGCGCATCACGACGCGGGCTTGTTCGCACGCAGGTCCGATTTCTTGCCGGCGATCCGCCGACGCGCTACTTCGGCCAGGTCACGGTGGAAAATCCGGGCAGCGAGGCGCTCAGCTACGACTGGACGTACTCGGCTTACCTCTTTGAAAGCAGCGTCGTGCCGGACTCGGAACGGGTTTCACATACGACCGGGCCGAACTACGACTTCGACGCCAGCCGCTTCACCGTTGGCGTGGCGCCGATCCGCTGCATTCTGTCCGTTCGAGTGAATGCGCCGGAACCGGCGCGCAGCAAGACACTGAATGTCTGGAGCGGCCGCTGTATCAACTATCCGTCCGGGATCAATTGATCGATAATCCTCGCAAGAACGATTCCAAACTCTTCTTGCGAGGGCCCCTCGATGTTCAAACGGATCGCGCTCGCCAGCGCCTGTCTGGCATTGATCGGAGCGACAGCCGGTGCGGCCGATGCCGGCGGCATGAAAAAGCGCGCCATCGCGGGCGTCGAGGCACGCGCGAAACTCGCGCAGCAGATCAACGACTCCGTGTTCAGTTTCGCTGAGCTCGGCTATCAGGAAGTCGAAACCTCGCGCTATCTCACCACGCTGCTCGAGCAGAACGGCTTCAAGATCGAGCGCGGCGTGGCAGGCATCCCGACTGCATGGACCGCGCGCTGGACGAACGGCAACGGCGGGCCGGTCATCGCGCTCGGCTCGGACATCGATTGCATCCCCAAGGCGTCGCAGAAGCCGGGCATTCCCTGGCACGAGCCGATGATCGAAGGGGCGCCGGGCCATGGCGAGGGACACAACTCGGGACAGGCGGTGAACGTCGTCGCGGCGCTCGCCGTGCAGGAGATCATGCGTCGCTCGAATGTTGCCGGCACCTTGATGTTATGGCCGGGCGTTGCCGAAGAGTTGCTCGGCGCCAAAGCGTACTTCGTGCGAGATGGGGTGTTCGGCGGCGTCGACGCCGTCATCTTCACGCACGTCGATGACAAATTCGGAGTGTCGTGGGGCCAGCCGCGCGGAACCGGTCTCGTATCCGTCGAGTACACGTTCCATGGCGAGGCTGCGCATTCGGCGATGGCACCGTGGCGCGGTCGCAGCGCTCTCGATGCTGTCGAGCTGATGGACATGGCGTGGGACAAGCGGCGCGAGCACCTGCGCCCCGAGCAGCGCTCTCACTACGTGATCACCGATGGCGGCGATCAGCCGAACGTAGTGCCGTCGGTCGCTTCGGTCTGGTACTACTTTCGCGAACAGTCGTTCGATGCCATCCAGAAGAACTTCGGGCTCGGCAACAAGATGGCCGATGCTGCCGCCGCGATGACCGATACGACCGTCACGCGGCGTATCCGCGGCGCCGCGGCTCCCCAGCATTTCAACAAACCGATCGCCGAAGCCGCCGACCGCAACGTTCAGGCGGTCGGCCTGCCGGTGTGGAGCGACGACGAGCAGGCGTTCGCGAAAGCCGTGCAGAAGAATCTCGGCACGAAGGAGGAGGGTCTCACGACCAAAGTCGACGGCCTGAAGCCACCGCCGGCCGAACCGCTCAGCGGCGGCTCCGATGACATCGGCGATGTGTCGTGGACAGTGCCGACCATAGTCGTGCGCTATCCGGCCAACATCCCCGGCTTGCCGGGCCACCATTGGGCCAATGCGATCGCGATGGCGACGCCGATCGCGCACAAGGGCGTAGTGGCTGGCTCGAAGGTCGTAGCGATGACCACTCTCGATCTGCTGACCAGCGAGAAGCTGCGCAGCAGCGCGCGCGACTATTTCACCAACGTCCAGACGAAGGATCAGAAGTACGTTCCGATCCTCGGTGCCGAGGACCGGCCCGTGATCGAGATGAACGCCGACACGATGGCGCGCTATCGCGAGCAGCTCAAAAAGTACTATTACGATTCGAGCCGCTACGACACCTATCTCGATCAGCTCGGCATCAAGTTCCCGACGTTGAGCAAGGAATGAGCATGAATCACGGCCGTCCGTTGCAGCTGATGCTGAGTTCCGTGCTCATCCTGCTGGTGTCGAGTTGTGGCTCGGGGCGGCACGGGCAGGAAGCCCGCGCGCAGATGGCCGCTCAGTCGGAGCCTCCGGCCGGCTATCTGCCGAAGGAAGCGGTGCCCGACAGCCTGGCCTTGCTACCGCCACCGCCAGCCGCAGGTTCTACCGCTGTCGCGAATGACGAGGAAGTGCACAAGAGTGCGGCAGCTCTGCGCGACACGCCGCGCTATCGGCTTGCTGCACTGGACGCGGAGTTGATCTTTCCGCGAGCGGCCGATGCCTTCGTGTGTACGTTGGGTGCGCGAATCGACGAGCAGCACACGCCGCGGCTTTATCGTCTGCTGCAACGAACTCTGCTCGACTCCGCAGTTTCGACCGCAGGCGCGAAGAACCGATACATGCGGACGCGCCCGTTCGCAGCTTACGAGGAGCCTACGTGCGCACCGCAGGACGAGGCTCGGCTGCGCAAGAACGGGTCGTATCCGTCCGGCCACGCGACGGTCGGCTGGGTCTGGGCGTTGATCCTCGCGGAAGTCGATCCGGCGCGTGCCGATGCGATCCTCGCGCGCGGCCGTAGCTATGGCGAGAGCCGTCTCGTGTGCAACGTGCATTGGCAGAGCGACATCATCGAAGGCGGCTTCTTGGGCGCGGCAGTAGTCTCGCAATTGCACGCAGTGGCAGAGTTTCGCCAGGACATCGAGGCCAGCCGTCGCGAGCTTGCAGAAGCACGCGCAAAGAATCTGGCGCCGGGCCGCGACTGCGCCATGGAAGCCGCAGCGCTGTCGCAGAAGATCCCGGGCGTGCTTTAAGCGCGAGCAAGCTCCAGGTCCAGTTCCGCCTTCAGGTTCTCGAGGTCTCGCGAAATCGTTGCGACTGCGAGCAGGCGTCCGCCGCGTTCGAAGCGGATGGTGCAGTCGCGCTGCTCGAGGTCGCCGTCGATGCGGACCTGGTCCCACGCGGATGCGTGGCCCACGTAGTTGATGGTGACATCGAACTGTTGAGTCCAGAAGAAGGGGACAGCAGTGAACCGCTCGCGCGCACCCAGCATGTTGCGTGCGACAGTTTCGCCCTGGCGCTGCGCCACGACCCAATGCTCCACGCGCAGGCGTTCGCCGCTGCGGCTGTCGGGCCAGGCAGCAATGTCGCCGGCGGCGTAGATTCCGTTCGCGGAAGTCATGAGGTACTCGTCCACAGTCACGCCATTGTTCACAGTCATCCCTGCGGCGCGCGCGAGGTCATCGACAGGGCGAACGCCCGCGCCGACCACGACGAAGTCCGCGTCCAGTGTCGTCCCATCGCCGAGGATCACCGTCCGTCCTGCGATGCGCTCGATCGAAGTCCCGAGATGGAAAACGATGCCGCGGGACTCGTGCAGCCTGCGCAGAAATCCACCCACTTGCTCACCCAGCACCCGCTGCAGCGGCACTGAGTCGCGACCGACGATGTGTACGTCCAGTCCGCGAGTACGCAGGGACGCAGCGGCTTCCATCGCAATGAAGCTCGATCCCAGCAACACGACGCGCTGCGCGGCAGCGGCATGCTCGATGATCGCGCGACAATCCTTCACCGACCTCAGGTAAAGCACGCGGTCCGGTTCAGCGCCGACAATCTGCACTCGGACCGGGGTTGCACCCGTAGCAAGCAGCAATCGATCGAAAGACAGTTCGCGCCCGCTCTGCAACGTCAACTTCCGCTGACTTGCATCGAGCCCGCGCGCGGCAGTGCCGAGCACGAGGTCGATCTCATTGTCTCGATAGAACTCTTCGGAACGCAGCGGCAGCCAGTCTTCCGGCGCAGTGCCCGCGAGATAGTCCTTGGAAAGGTTCGGGCGATCGTAGGGAGCGTCCGCGTCGGCACTCACCAGCGTCAGCGCGCGCTGATAACCGGCGCGCCGCAGTTTCAGTGCTGCGGCCAGTCCGGCTGCACCGCCACCGACGATGATGACGGATTCTGGCTGTGACTCTGCAGCGCGTTGTGACGTGCGAATGCGCTCCAGCTTGTGTCGCACGATGATGCGACCGTCCTGCTGCTCCACCTGCCAGCGATCGAGCGGATCGAGCGCAGGGCCGCGCTCCACCATGCCCGTTCTCACGTCGAAGCATGCGTGGTGCCAGGGGCAGCGGACGGTGCAGTCCACCAGCAGGCCCTCGACGAGGTGGCCGTGGTAGTGCGTGCACAACGCGGCAACTGCAAAGTATTCCGAGCCGCGCTTGACGACCAGCACTTGCTCCGCGCCGACGCGACCGACGAGCATCGGGCGTTGCTCGAAGTCTGCCGCCGCGACGCCCCGTTCCAGATCCGGCAAGTTGTCAGTCATGGCTGTAACCTCCAAGGAAGCGCGGGCCTCAGCGGAAGCTACCAGCCTCGATCGTTGTTGCAATGCCGTTTCGGTGGGTGGTCAGCGGCGCCTTACTTCTGTTCCGGATACCAGAACTTCATGTGACAGCTCTCGCAGACCTGATCGAGGGCACCGGAGACTTCGAACAGCTTGGCCGCGTCCTTGGCTTTCGCCGCGGCGCCGATCTGCTCCATCGACCCGGCAAGCGCCTGCGACATTGCCCGGAACCCTGCTGGATCCTTGTCGATCAGCGCCTGCACCTGCTTTGCGCTCAGCGCGCCGGAGTTACCTTCGCCCTCGATCTTCATTCCCGGAGCTGCTGCCTGGACGTGATCGGCCTGCGCCAGAGTCTGGGACGCCTGCCGCACCTTCGTGGCGGCGTCGATGATCCTGGTCCAGTCGGCGGCAGCAAGCTTGGAGGCATCGGGATTGCCCTGGTCGTCCTGCGCCTGATTGCCGATATCCCAGACGACCTGCGTCTGCACCGCCACGACGTTCTTCATGAGGTCGTGGAGATCCGCCGGCGCTGCGGCCGAGTGGACCTCATGAGGGGCGACCAGCATCGCGCTACAGCCCAGGACACAGGCAAAGGGTTTCATGGACAGCCTCGTTGGTTTGAAGGAGCACGCCGCGCAACTGACGATTCTGCCGAAGTGGGCAGCAGGTGTCTGATTACATTTGTGTAAACCGCTTGCACGAACTTCTACTAAGATGGCAGCGCCGGTCCAATCGATTACCCGAGAGATCATCGCCATGAAATCGCGTCTCGTGCTGCTGACTCTTGCTACGGCTGCTTGGTGCGCTCCCGTACCGATCCTGGCGGCCGACAGTACAACCGGCCCGCAGATGATCGATGCTTTCGAAGGGCTCTTTGGCGTGCATCAGGGTCAGCGCCGCAATCACATCAAGGGCACGTGCGCAGCGGGCGAGTTCGTTGGAACGAAGGATGCGGCGGCGTTGAGCAGCTCAGCGCTGTTTTCGGGCAAGACCATTCCGGTGGTCGCGCGCTTTTCGCTCGGCGGCGGTAATCCCGAAATCCCCGACGCGGCGCCGGCGCCGCGCGGCATGGCACTCGAGTTCCGGATTCCCGGCGGCTCTTTGCAGCACATCACGATGATCGACACTCCGATCTTCGCTGCGGCGTCACCAGCCTCGTTCCGCGAAGCGCTCGTGGCTGCGAAGCCGGATCCAAGGACGGGCAAGCCCGACCCGGAAAAATTGAAGGCCTATGCCGCCACGCATCCCGACGCGCTGGCTTTGCGGGAGTACAACAGCGGACACAAGCCGACAGCGAACTTCTATCAGACCACTTACTTCAGCGTTCATACGTTCAAGTTCGTCGACGCGAAGGGCACCGAGCATCCGGTGCGCTGGCGCTTCGTGCCGCGCGATGGCACGAAGGAGATGACGGCCGAGGAGTTGCAGGCTGCGCCTCGGGACTTCCTCGAAAAGAATCTCATCGCGCGCACGGCCAAGGGACCGGCACTGTGGGACATGGTCGTCTACGTCGGCGAGCCCGGTGATCCGCAGGACAACGCGACGCTGGCCTGGCCGGAGAGCCGCAAGCATTTCAAGGCGGGCACGCTCTCCATCACGCAGGCGGCTGCGCAGCAGAAGGGCCAGGCGTGCGAGCCGATCAATTTCGATCCATTGGTGATGGCTGATGGCATTCGGCCCACCAACGATCCGATCCTGCTGTTTCGCTCGCCGGCCTACGCGGTCTCGTTCGGCAAGCGCAGGTCCGACCAATGACTGAGCCGCTGCTGCGCGGGAAGCGCGTCGCGGTAACCGGCGCCTTCGGCGCATTGGGTGTAGTCGTGATGAAGGCGGTCGCAGACGCCGGGGCGAGCGTCGCCGGGATCGTCCACTCGTCTGTCAGCAAGGCGCCGGCGCAACTCAGCGGCTTTGCTTTGTTTGGCGATGCGGACATCAGCGACGCGCGCGCTGCCGATACGACGCTGCGCGCGGTCTCGCAGAAGCTCGGCGGACTCGACGCGCTGGTGAACATCGCAGGCGCCTTCCGATGGGGGAAAGTTGCGGACAGCGGCCCGGATGTGTGGGAGCAGATGCACAGGACGAATCTGCTGACCGCAGTCAATGCCACGCGCGCTGCCTTGCCATTGATGAGTGCGAACGCACGTGTCATCTGCATCGGCGCTGCCGGCTCGCTGAAGGCAGGTGCTGGCATGGGCCCCTACGCGGCGTCGAAAGCCGGCGTGGCAAAGCTCGTTGAAGCGTTGGCAGAAGAGGTCAAGGACCGCAGCATCACAGTCAATGCCATCCTGCCGAGCATCATCGACACGGCTGCGAATCGCGCCGACATGCCCAAGTCGGATTTCTCGCGCTGGGTGCAGCCGGAACAGATTGCGGAGCTGATCGTCTTCTTGTTATCGGATCGTGCGAGCGCAATCACCGGCGCGCTCATCCCGATCACTGGCCGGGTTTGATCGACGACAACTCTATTGCGGGACGCCTTCTTGTGCGGTGAGCGCCGCACGCACGCCGGCGTCTGCCTGCATGCGCTCGAAGAATCGCTGCAGATTGTCCAAGCCGCCCGCATCGATCGAGAGACGGCGTGCCCAGCGGACCATCACGAACAGGTACGGATCGGCGATCGATCTGTCGTCGACGAGCCAATCCCGGCCGCGCAGACGGTTGTCGAGCAGCTCGAGATAGCTGCGAACCCGCGCCCGCGCGGTGTCCGCGAGGATCCCGGCTGCCGCCGGGTCGGGATGAAAACGGCCCGGCCCGAAGATCGGCTTGAACGCCGGATGCACGTCGGAGTTGAGAATGCCGAGCCAACGCATCACCTCGGCGCGGCCGCGCGCAGTGCCGTCCCCGTACAAGCGTGCCTTCGGATGCTGCTCGGCGAGATACCCCAGAATGGCGACATTCTGCGTGAGCACGAAATCGCCATCGACCAGCACCGGCACCGCGCCACTGGGATTCAGAGCGAGGAACTCCGGCGATTTCAGCCCCTCCCGATCGAGCTTGACGGCTTCATACGGGGCACCGATCCACTCGAGCACGATGTGATCGGCGAGCGCGCACGAGCCGGGGAAGTAATAGAGCTTCATGGGATCCCATGTAAAGCATTCATGAACGACAGTGGATGATACCCTCGTCTAATCGTGCCTGCGTAGCGCGTCTGCTGAGATCCGCTGAAGTCGCCCGGCGGCATCGCGCGATTGCTGAGCGCCAGGCAAGACTGATGTGGAGCGAAGCCGATTTATCGGCGGACGGCCCCGCGCCACCATGTCACGCATGAGCACCCGTAAAGCAATTGTAGTCGCCGCGTTTCTGGCCCTGGCATCGATACGTGTCTTTGCCGCCGACGCAGCGCAGTCCCCGCCGGCCAATCCGGAACAGATGAACCGGATGGGTCTGCTCTATGCAACCGGAACAGGCGTGCCGAAGGACTATGTCGCCGCGCTCGCCTGGTATCAGCGCGCGGCGGAAAGCGGTTCGACCAGCGCGATGAACAACATCGCGACGATGTATTTCCACGGCCTGGGTGTGCCGCAAAGCTACGAAGAGACCGTGAAGTGGCTGCGACTTGCGGTCAAGCAGGGCGATGCGACCGCGCAGAACCGCTTGGGCGCGATGTACGACGATGGTCTGGGAGTCGCCAAGGACGCTCATGAGGCGTTCGAGTTGTTCAGCCTTGCCGCGAACCAAGGATTTGCGCCGGGGATGGCGAATCTCGGGCGCGCCTACGCGCGCGGCACCGGCGTAAAACGCGATGACTTACGTGCCTACGCACTCATCAGTGCAGCTGTCGAAATCGGCGTGCGGCAGAGTGAGCGCGACGCCGCGCTGTACGAGCTCGGTGCGCTGTCACAGCGACTCGATGCGAAGCAGGTGGAGCGAGCACAGGCCGACGCTCACGTTCTGGTCGAGGCGCGCTCGAAGGAAGCTTCCGCTCGCGAAGTGACCGCGCAGAACGCCTACAGTCTCTGATCGGAGGGAGTCGTCGCTAGCCTTCGATCGGATCGTGCCAACCGCCCGGCGGCGTAACGCTCCCGACTTCCTTCGGTCCCCACGTGCCGGGCTCGTAGTCGTAGAGCGGAGTACCGGCTTGCACGACCGGGTCGACGATCCGCCACGCTTCCTCGATGTAGTCCTCACGCGCGAACAGGGTCCGGTCGCCTTCCATCGCGTCGGTGAGCACGCGCTCGTAGGCGTCGATGTCGTTAGAACCGGGAGCCCGGCTCGCCAGCAGCTCCGTCCTCGTGCCTTCGCCCTTGTCTTCGGGATCCATGACGTTCACGCCCATGGCGAGCTCGACGACCGGGCTGATGCGAAAGCGCAGATAGTTGGGCGCAGGGCGCGCCGGAAACAGCGCGGGCGGACGGCGTAGACGCGCATAGACTTCGGTGCACGTCACGGGCAGCGACTTGCCGGCGCGGATGAAGAAGGGCACGCCCTGCCAGCGCCAGCTGTCGATGCCCAAACGCAACGCTGCGAACGTCTCTACCTTCGAATCGGCCGCGACGCCCGGCTCCTGGCGATAGCCACGGAGCTGACCTCGCACGAGATCGCGCTGCTCGATCGGCGCGATCGACTTCAGCACCTTCACCTTTTCGTCGCGGATGGATTCGGCGTCGATGCGCGCCGGCGGCTCCATCGTGAGCACGGCGAGCACCTGGAACAGATGGTTCTGCACGACGTCGCGGATGGCCCCGGTCTGTTCGTAGAAGGCACCGCGGCCCTGGACCCCGAAGTCCTCCGCCATCGTGATCTGCACGCTCTCGATGTGTTGACGGTTCCAGAAAGATTCCAGGAACGCGTTGTTGAAGCGAAAGAACACCATGTTGCGCACCGGCCCCTTGCCGAGGTAATGGTCGATGCGAAAGATGTGCTGCTCGTCGAAGGTCTGCAGCAGGATGCGATTGAGGGATTGCGCGGAAACGAGGTCACGGCCGAACGGCTTCTCGACGATGACCCGCGCACCGTCGGGTGCGCCACCCGCCTGCGCCAGATTCTCGACGACCACGCCGAACAGCGCGGGCGGGATCGCCAGGTAGTGGGCGGGATGCGATGCCTTGCCGAGGAGCTTGCGCAGCGAGGCAAAGGTCCCGGCGTCGGCATAGTCGCCATCGACGTAGCGCAGCTGCTGCATGAGTTTCTCGAATGCGATTGCATCGAGTCCGCCGTGCTTCTCGACGCTCTCGCGAGCCCGCGCCTGCAGTTGTTCGAGCCCCCAGCCGCTCTTGGCGACGCCGATGACCGGAACATCCAGCACGCCGCGCTTCACCATCGCCTGCAGCGCCGGGAAAATCTTCTTGTACGCGAGATCGCCGGTTGCACCGAAGAAGACCAGCGCGTCGCACGCCTCAGTCTTCATCCCGGCTTCTCTTCATGGCCGCCGAACTGGTAGCGCATCGCCGACAGGATCTTGTCCTGGAAGGTCGAGTTGCCGCGCGAGCTGAAGCGCTCGTACAAAGCAGTCGTGAGCACGTGAGCGGGCACTCCTTCGTCGATAGCAGCCTGGATCGTCCAGCGTCCTTCACCGGAATCGGACACGCGGCCGGCAAATCCGTCGAGCGCGGGATCCTTCGCGAGGGCGACAGCGGTCAAGTCGAGGAGCCACGAAGAGATCACGCTGCCGCGCCGCCAGACTTCGGTGACGTCTGCCACGTCGATGTCGTACTGATAGTGCTCGGGATTGCGCAGCGGCGCAGTCTCGGCGTCCGCCTCGCGTGCGTGCTTGCCCGCGTTCGCGCCGCGCAGCACGCCGAGACCTTCGGCATAGGCCGCCATGATTCCGTACTCGATACCGTTGTGGACCATCTTGACGAAGTGGCCAGCGCCGTTCGGTCCGCAGTGAAGATAACCGCGCTCAGCAGTGCCGTTGAGCTTCTCGCGTCCGGCTGTACGCTCGATGCTGCCGCTGCCGGGCGCCAGCGTCGCGAAGATCGGATCGAGGCGTTGCACGACATCGTGCTCACCGCCGATCATCATGCAGTAGCCTCGCTCGAGCCCGAACACGCCGCCGCTCGTGCCGACGTCGACGTAATGAATATCTCGCGCGGCCAGTGCCTTCGCACGGCGGATGTCATCGATGTAGTGCGTGTTGCCGCCGTCGATCAGGATGTCGCCTGGATCGAGATGCGGCAGCAGCTGGTCGATGGTTTGGTCCACGAAGGTGACTGGCACCATGAGCCACAGCGCACGGGGCTTATCGAGTTTCCCGACCAGCTCGCCGAGCGAAGCTACACCGACCGCACCGTACCTGGTGTATTCCTGGACTGCTTTCGGTGCCACGTCGAAGACGACGCAGCCGTGACCGCCTTTGAGCAGACGGCGCACCATGTTGCCGCCCATGCGGCCCAAACCAATCATGCCGAGTTGCATCACTGACTCCTGAGATTCCGATAGCGGCGGATCAGCGCGTTGGTGGAGCTGTCGTGGGTCAGCTCGGGTGCCCGCTCGGCGCTGAGCTCGCCGAGGATCCGCTTCGCGAGCACCTTGCCGAGCTCCACGCCCCATTGGTCGAACGAGTCGATCTGCCAGATCACGCCTTGCGTGAAGACGATGTGCTCGTACAAAGCGACGAGCGTGCCGAGCGCTGTTGGCGTGAGCCGTTCGAGCAAGAGCATGTTCGACGGTCGATTGCCCTCGAAGACACGATGCGGGACCAGCCAATCCGGCGAGCCCTCGGCCTTCACTTCCTCGGGCGTCTTGCCGAAAGCGAGCGCCTCGCCTTGCGCGAGCACGTTGGCGAGCAGCATGTCGTGCTGTTGTCCCAAAGGATTGAGCGTCTGCGCGAAGGCGATGAAGTCGCACGGGATCAGCCGCGTGCCCTGATGAATGAGCTGATAGAAGGAGTGCTGCCCGTTGGTGCCGGGTTCGCCCCAGTAGATCGGACCGGTGTCGTAGCGAACGCGCCGGCCGTCGAGCGTTACGTGCTTGCCGTTGCTCTCCATCGTGAGTTGCTGCAGGTAGGCGGGGAAGCGACGCAAGTACTGCTCGTACGGCAGCACAGCGACCGTCTGTGCGCCGAAGAAGTTGGCGTACCACAAGCCGAGCAGGCCCATCAGCACCGGCAGGTTGCGGGCGAACGGCGCCGTGCGGAAGTGCTCGTCCATCGCGTGGAAGCCGGCGAGCAGCGCACGGAAGTGCTCCGGACCGATCGCGAGCATCGTCGACAGGCCGATCGCCGAGTCCATCGAGTAGCGCCCGCCGACCCAATCCCAGAACTCGAACATGTTCGCGGTATCGATGCCGAATTTCGCGACTTCGGCAGCATTGGTGGAAACGGCCACGAAGTGCTTGGCGACAGCTTTGCTGTCGCCGCCGAGACCCTGCAGCGACCAGGCGCGAGCAGCCTGCGCGTTGGTCATCGTCTCGAGCGTCGTGAAAGTCTTGGAGGACACGATGAACAGCGTCTGCGCCGGATCGAGATAGCGGACGGCTTCGGCAAAGTCGGTGCCGTCGACGTTCGAGACGAAGCGGAACGTCATGGCGCGCTCGCTGTACGACTTGAGCGCTTCGTAGGCCATCACGGGTCCGAGATCCGAGCCGCCGATGCCGATGTTGACGATGTTGGCGATGCGCTGGCCCGTATGGCCTTTCCAGGTGCCGCTGCGGACGCGATTCGCGAAGTCGCTCATCTTGCCGAGCACCGCGTGCACCTGCGGCACGACGTTCTCGCCATCCACGCGAATGGCTGCGCCCTGCGGAGCACGCAGCGCCGTGTGCAGCACGGCCCGGTTCTCGGAGACGTTGATGCGCTCGCCGCCGAACATGGCATCGATGCGCTCTCGCAGGCCCGACTCTTCTGCAAGCTGCAGGAGCAGCGACAACGTCTCGTCGGTGACGCGGTTCTTCGAGTAATCCAGATGGATTCCGGCGGCGTCGAGCGTCAAGCGCTCCCCGCGCTTGGGATCATCGGCAAACAGCTTGCGAAGATGCAACGGAGCAATGCGCTTGTAGTGCGCTTGCAGCGCCTCCCAGGCGGGGCGCTCGGGAAGCGGCAGAATATTGGTCGTCATGCGACCGTCCTAGCTCGCTTGCGCGAGCGATGAGCCCTTGGATGCGATGACGCCGAGCAGGTTGTTCCACGAATCGACGAAGGACGCAGCGCCGTCGTCCTGCAGCTTCACGGCGAGTGCAGCGAGGTCGACGCCGGCCTTGCGGAAATCGCCGAGCATTTTCTCGGCGTCGCCGGCGTCAGTGCGCAGCTCCGGTCCCAGCTCGCCGTGATCGGCGAAAGCCTTCAGCGTGTTCTCGGGCATCGTGTTGATCGTTAGCGGTGCGACCAGCCCTTTGATGTAGAGAACGTCGGACGCCTTGGGATCTTTCGTGCCCGTGCTCGCAAAGAGCAGCCGCTGCGGCCGTGCACCCGCATTGAGCACGCGACGCCAGCGCGAGGATTGCAGCAAGTGCGAGTAGCCGCGATACGCCTGATGTCCGATCGCAAGTCCGAGTGTGTTGGTGAGCGCATCGGGCACCTTGCCCGCGACTGCGACGTCCCAGCGGCTGAGAAAGATCGACGCCACGGATGCAACGTCCGGATTCAGATTCGCTTCGATTCTGCGCTCGATACCGCGCAGCCAGGCTTCGGCTGCCGCCCGATAGTGCTCGACGGAGAACAGCAGCGTCACATTGATCGGCACGCCAGCGAAAATCGCTTCCTCGATCGCGGGCAAGCCTTCAGCGGTGCCGGGAATCTTGATGAAGACATTGGGCCGGCCGGCGCGCGCATGCAGCTCCAGCGCCTCGCGCAACGTCGTTTTCGCGTCGCGAGCGAGCAGCGGCGAGACTTCGAGCGAGACCCAGCCGTCGACGCCGGCGGTCCGCTCATGCACCGGACGAAACAGATCGGCGGCGCGGGTGATGTCCTCCAGCGCAATCTCGAAGAACAGCTTCTCGCCGGACAGGCCGTTGCGCAGCCGCGCACGGATCGACTCGTCATAGGCCGTGCCTTTCTTGATCGCCTGGTCGAAGATCGTCGGGTTCGAAGTGAGCCCGGTGATCGACCATTCGCTGATGTAGCGCGCGAGCGTACCGCTCGTCAGCAGATCGCGCGTGATGTTGTCGAGCCACAGACTCTGGCCGGCTCGCGACAGTGCTTGGGTGGGATTCATGGTGACCTCAGGGATTCGGAGACGATCTGTTGAGCCTCGGCGATCAGTTGTTGCAGGTGACGGGTGTCGCGGCTGCTCTCTGCATAGATCTTGTAGAGATTCTCGGTACCGGAGGGACGCGCGGCGAACCAGCAGCTTTCCGTCACGACTTTGAGTCCGCCGATCGGCGCGTCGTTCCCCGGCGCGCGAGTCAGCTTCGCGATGATCGGCTCGCCGGCCAGCGACGACGCTCGCACCGATTCGGGGGAGAGCTTCGCAAGCCGGGCCTTCTGTTCCGGCGTCGCCGGTGCATCGATGCGCGTGTAGTGCGGAGTGCCGAACTGCGTGGTGAGGCCCCAGTAATACTCACCGGGCTCCTTGTTGGTGCGCGCAGTGATCTCGGCGGCGAGCAGCGCGAGGATGATTCCATCCTTGTCGGTGGTCCACACCGTTCCATCCCGGCTCAGGAAACTCGCGCCGGCGCTCTCCTCACCGCCAAAGCAGACCGAGCCGTCGAGCAACCCTGGCGCGAACCATTTGAATCCGACCGGCACTTCGAGCAGGCGACGTCCTGCTGCCGCAACCACACGGTCGATCATGCTGCTCGAGACCAGCGTCTTGCCGACCGCCACGTTCGGGCTCCAATCCGGACGAGCGTTGAGCAGATAGTGGATCGCGACCGCGAGATAGTGGTTGGGATTCAGCAATCCTGTCGAAGGCGTGACGATCCCGTGACGGTCCGCGTCGGTATCGTTGGCAAACGCAACCTGGAACCGGTCCTTCAAGCCGAGCAGACTGCCCATCGCGTACGGGCTGGAACAGTCCATGCGTATCTTGCCGTCGTGATCCACCGTCATGAACGAGAAGGTCGGATCGACTCGCGGATTGACGATCTCGATGTCCAGGCCGTAGATGCGATTGATCGGCTCCCAGTAGTGCACGGCGGCGCCGCCCAGCGGATCCACCGCCAGCTTCAGCCGCGCGGCGCGGATCGCGTCCATGTCGATGACGTGCCGCAGGTCCTCCACGTACGGAATCATGAAGTCCTGCTCGTGGAACGTCGCAGCGCGCTGAGCATCGGCGAGTGGCGTGCGCTTCGCCGTGCGATTGCCTTCGCGCAGCAGCGCGTTGGCACGCTGTTGAATCCAGCCGGTGACGTCGGTATCGGCCGGGCCGCCGTTCGGTGGGTTGTACTTGAAGCCGCCGTCCTCCGGCGGATTGTGTGACGGCGTGATGACGATGCCGTCCGCCAGCCGCTCCGTGCGGTTGCGGTTGTGAACGAGGATCGCGCGCGATATCGCTGGCGTCGGGGTGAACCCATCCGCGCTCTGAATGACAGTCTCGACTGCGTTGGCCACGAGCACTTCGATCGCGGTGCGCTGTGCCGGCGCGGACACCGCATGCGTGTCGCGACCCACGAAGAGCGGCCCGTTGATGCCCTGTGCGCGCCGGTAGTCGCAGATCGCCTGAGTGGTCGCGACGATGTGCGCCTCATTGAACGAGCCCTTGAGCGGTGAGCCGCGATGGCCGCTCGTGCCAAAGCTCACCAATTGGGCCGGATCTGCCGGCTCCGGCTTGCGCGCGTAGTACTCGCGCTCCAGCTGCGCCGGGTCGATCAGCAGTTCCTTGGGAGCCGGTTTGCCGGCCAGCGGGGATAGGGCCATCGGAGCCTCCTCAGGACACGGGGCAGGGACGAACATGCCAGATCTGGCTGGCATATTGCGCAATGCTCCGGTCGCTCGAGAAGTTGCCGGATGCAGCCACGTTCAGGATTGCCTTGTGCGCCCAGGCGCCGAGGGTCTCGGGCTCGTGGCGAGCGTGGGTTCGTACTCGGGAGGAATACTACCTGCAATCGCCCATGCACTGTCTGCCTTGTCGGCGGGAAGCGATGAACTTTTCGTATGACGCTGCGCGTGACCGGCGCGCAGCGTCCTGAGCATCATCGATGCTGGTACTCCGTGAAGACGTAGTCGTTCTTCTGCGCGACCGTATGGCACGCTTGCCCGCATTTCGCGTCGTTCCCTTGCGGCGGCTGTCCATCCGTCCCGACCGGCGCGAATGTGTCGGACGCAGCATCGTACTTGAACGCTGCATAGCCCCAGCCGCCGCTGTCGGCGAAGCGTTTGCTGTCCTTCACCATGAAGTCCACGTCCATTTGCTTGTCCGGTACTATTGCGTCCGGAAAGTATTGGTTCTGCTTCGGCGCGTAATGCATCTTGGCCATCCGGGCGCCATCGGGCACCGGCTTGCCGTTTACCGGGATGCCTTGCTCGAACGCCTTGATCATCGCCGGATTGCCGACGATCACGGCCATCGCCTTCGGGTTGTGACTGACCGAGACGACCTGCCAGCTCTCGTAGCCTTTGAACTCGGCGAAGCCGAGACCGCCCGGCACTTTCACCGTGTATTTGTCCTGCGCCGGCTTCTTCGCCGGCGCATCTGCGGCGAACGCGATCGTGGCGGCGAGAGCAGCGCAGCTGCCCAAGCCAATGAAGTATTTCAGTGCGGTGTGCATGACGACTCCTCGTAGCTGATCGGCTGACTCAGCCGATTGCAGCAGACTCGAAGGAGCGCTTGGATTGCACCATGGTATTGGTCGGCGCGCGCTACCTGCGGATGACGGTTATCCTGCGCACTGCGCTTACGCTCAGCGAACACGCGAATGACCGAGACCAGCGAACGAACTTACCCCCGGCTCACGCAACCGCAGGTTGCGCGGGTCGCAGCTCATGGCCGCGTTCGCGCGACTGCGGCAGGCGAGCTGCTCATTCGCCAGGGCGACCGTGCGCCTGCGTTCTTCGTCGTGCTCTCCGGCCGCGTGGAGATCGTACGGCCGGGCCAGGGCGAGGACACGCTGATCGTCAGCTACGAAGCCGGGCAGTTCAACGGCGAGATGAACCTGCTCACCGGGCGACGCTCGCTGGTGCAGGCGCGCGTGAGCGAGGCGGGCGAGATCATCGAGCTCGATCGCGAGCACCTGCTGGAGCTGGTCCAGCGCGACGCGGAGATCGGCGAGATCCTGATGCGCGCCTTCATTCTGCGGCGCGTCGAGCTCATCGCCCGCGGGCTCGGCGAGGTCGTGTTGCTGGGCTCGCTGTTCTGCGCTGGAACGCTGCGCGTGCGGGAGTTTCTCGGTCGCAATAGTCAGCCTTACTCATTCGTCGATCTCGACCGCGACGGCGATGTCCAGCAGCTGCTCGATCGGTTCCACGTGACCCACGCGGACGTTCCAGTGATCATCTGTCGCGGCGAGCTCGTGTTGCGCAACCCTACGAATGCGCAGATCGCGGAATGTCTCGGGCTCAATGCGCCGATCGCCAGCGATCATCGGCAGGATGTCGTCGTCGTGGGGGCAGGACCCGCAGGGTTGTCGGCGGCAGTCTATGCCGCTTCCGAAGGTCTCGATGTGTTGCTGATCGAGGCGCGTGCGCCGGGCGGGCAGGCGGGCTCGAGCTCGAGAATCGAAAACTATCTCGGATTCCCCACCGGCATCTCGGGCCAGGCTCTCGCCGGCCGGGCGCTGAGTCAGGCCAGCAAGTTCGGCGCGCAGCTGTTGATTGCGCGCACGGCGGCGCGCCTCGACTGCAGCAAGCGTCCTTACAAGCTGCAACTCGGCGAGGAAGCCAACCCCGTTCAGGCCAGCACGATCGTTATCGCGACCGGCGCGGAGTATCGCAAGCCGCCGCTCGCGGACCTGGCGCGCTTCGAAGGAATTGGCGTCTACTACGCGGCGACGTTCATGGAGGCGCAGCTCTGTGCCGGTGAAGAAGTCATCGTGATCGGCGGCGCGAACTCCGCCGGTCAGGCGGCTGTGTTCCTGGCCGAGCGCGCACTACGAGTGCACCTGCTCGTGCGAGGCAGCGGGCTGGCGGCCACGATGTCCCGCTATCTGGTTTATCGCATCGAGAGTCATCCGACCATAGAGCTGCACGCCTGCACCGAGCTGGTTGGAGTCGAGGGCGAGACGCATCTCACGGCCGTGCTCTGGCGCGACAGCCGCAGTTTGGTGGAGGAGACACGACCGATACGTCACGTATTCGTGATGGCCGGCGCAACGCCGGCGACGAGCTGGGTAGCCGGGTGCCTCGCGCTCGATTCGAATGGTTTCATCAAGACCGGCCCGGAACTGGCGCGCGAGGAGCTCGATGCGGCGGAATGGCCGCTGGCGCGTGCACCCTATCTGCTGGAGACGAGCGTGCCTGGCGTGTTTGCCGTCGGCGACGTCCGCTCAGGCAACATCAAGCGCGTGGCGTCGGCCGTCGGCGAGGGATCGATCGCGATTTCGTTCGTACATCGTGTGCTCGCAGAATAGCGGCGAGCTATCGAGGAGCCTGAGATGGCGAAAAAAGCCTGTACCCACCTGACAGCGATCCATGACGTCAAGGAGCCGCAGCGCCGCGTCTGCGAAGAGTGCGAGAAGGTGGGCGGTAGATGGGTGCATCTGCGAACCTGCCAGACCTGCGGCACCACCCGGTGCTGCGACAGCTCGCCGGGCCGACACGCGACTGCGCATGCTCATGCCAGCGGACATCCGGTGATCGCCTCCGCTGAGATCGGCGAACGCTGGCTCTACTGCTATCCGGACGATGAGACGGTCGAGTACTGACCGGGCGCTGCGCTCACAAGTCGAGAATGCCGCGCTTCAGCGCGATCATTACCGCGTGCGTACGGTCCGAAGCGTCGAGCTTCGGCAGGATGCTCTTCATGTGCGTCTTGACCGTGCCTTCGGAGATGTCGAGCTCCACGGCGATCAGCTTGTTCGACTTGCCCGCCGCCACCCGGCGTAGCACTTCGACTTCGCGCCCGGTCAGCGCGTCGTCGGCAACATGCTCGGCGATCTCGGTCGCGATCTCGGGCGGTACGCGACGCTTGCCCGAATGCACCGCGCGGATCGTTTCGAGCAACTCCTTGCGCACGAGATTCTTCAGCAAGTAGCCGGACGCACCCGCTTTGAGTGCTGCCGCAGCCTGCGCGTCGCCCGCGTACGTGGTCAGCACGATGATGCGGGCATCGGGAAATTCGGCGCGGATGGCTGCAATCGCCTCGATGCCGCTCATGTCCGGCATGCGCAGGTCCATGAGCGTTACATCCGGTCGCAGGCGGCGGAAGCTCTCGACGGCTTCGCGGCCATTGCTGGCCTGCGCCACCAGCGTCATGTCCTCCTGGCTTTCGAGCACCGCAGCGATGCCTTCGCGCAGCAGCTGGTGGTCGTCGACCGTGAGGATGCGGATTGACTCGGAGTGCCGCGGGACGCTCATGGTGTTGCGTAGCATACGCCGCAGGCGCGGCGTTCAGAAACCGTGGCAGGTAGCCGCGAGATCTCCCGAAAGGGGGAGCATCCGATCCCCGACTATTGGCTACGTTGCCGTTAACGTGTGCAGCACGCTCAAGAGCTGTGCAACGGTTATTTTCCATGTTTCCGCCCGGCCTGCCCGGGCTTGCGTTGCTGCTCCTGCGTGCTTCGGTCGCTTGTGCCCTGTTGATGCACGACTATGGTCACTGGGCTGCGATGCCGGGCTGGGTTCACGGGGCTGTAATCCTGATTTCGCTTTGCGTATCCGTGGGATATCTCACGCCTATCGTCGCTATCGCGGCGCTCGTGTGTCACGCAGTCATCTGGCTAGCTGTCGGGGCAGCGCTCGGCGCTGCATCGCTCACGCTGCTCTTCGCTCTCGATGCGCTGGCGCTTGCGTTGCTCGGTCCCGGTGCCTATTCGCTCGACTCGCGCCGCTTCGGGCGGCGACTGGTCGTGCTGCCGCCGGCGTGAGCACCTCCCATAAGAGGCATGTTTTGCGAGCGGCGGTGGCACACGATGACGACACGGGGAATGTGCTCAACGAGGGAATCAGCCATGAATCTCGACTACCTCAGCTCAGGCCAGCGCCTGTATCAGTCAGCTGCGAAGCCGGTCGTGTCCGTCGTCGACGGCGACCCAGCGACGCGCAACGCACTGGACGTGCTGATTCGTTCCGCCGGATGGGAGCCGCGCATGGCCGCCTCGGCCGCGGAATTCCTGGCGCAGGAACGCGCCATCACACCGAGCTGCCTGCTCGTGGAGCTGGAGCTGCCGGGATCGAGCGGCCTCGAGCTGCAGAAGCTGGTGGCCGATCGCACCGACATGCCGATCATCTTCATGAGCGCCCGCGCCGACATCCAGGCGACGGTGCAGGCCATGAAGCGCGGAGCATTCGAATTCCTCGTCAAGCCGCTCATGCCCGAGGTCCTGCTCGATGCAATCCGCGGAGCATTGGAACGCAGTGAAGCGGCGCTGCGGCAGCTCACGCAGATGCATGCCCTGCAGGAGCGCTTCGAATCGCTCAGCCGGCGCGAGCGCGAGGTCATGGGCCTGCTGGTGCGCGGCCGGTTGAACAAGCAGGTCGGCGGCGAGCTCGGCATCTCCGAGATCACGGTGAAAGCCCATCGCGGCAAGATGATGCGCAAGATGCGCGCCAGCTCTTTTGCCGAGCTGGTGACGATGGCAGCGAGCCTGCGCGCCCCGCAGGCGACCTATACCTTGATGTAATCGCGCGCCGCAGCGGGCCTCACGTAGCCTTGCGCCCACAACGACTTCGTCCGGAGCGAACGCAATGTTACGGACCTGCAAAAGAATCGGACTGGCCGCCGCACTGCTTGCATGCGCTTCTCTGGTGCACGCAGCTGAGGACAAGGACAACGGGCAGTTCTATGGGCTGCTGCGCCAGCGCGATCTGTCGCCGTTCGGATTCCTGCGCCTCGACATGCGTCCCGCGCATGCCGTGTCGATCGAGCCGGGCAGCTGGGCGATCGAGACCGAGATCGGCTACCAGAACACCTGGGCGTTGAGCAAGGAGGTCGAGGACTACTTCGTCAGCCTCGAACCGACCGGCCGGCGCCACATCGGACCGGCCGAAGTGGCGGCGATCGAAGCTCTACCGGGTGAGAATTACATGCTCGACCTGGAGACTGCGCTGTTCGACGTGACGTTCCACTACAAGCTGGCGCGGGACTGGACAGCCTATGCGATCGTGAGTGCGATCCATTACCAGGGCGGCTTCCTCGATAGCACCATCGAGAGCTTCCACGACACTTTCGGCTTCGACACCTTCGGCCGTCCCGCGGTCGCGCGCAATCAGGCAACGCTCGTGTACGACCTGAAGGGCGCGCACACCGTGTTCCTGGAAAAGCCGACCGATGGCGGATTTCTCGATCCGACGATCGGCGCTCGCTACACCGGATGGCAGCCGTTGCAGAACTGGCGGCTCTCGCTCGAGGCGGCCGCAAAGCTTCCTGTCGGCGGAGAAAGGCTCCTGCTGTCCACCGGCAAGACCGACTTCGGAGTGCAGGCATCGCTGCAGCACCCGGGCATCCGCCATGCGTTCTACGTCGATCTGGCAGCGGTTTACTACGCCGGCGCCGACGATCCTGCGCCGCAGGAGTCGCAGGTCATTCCCACGCTCGTGCTCGGCTATGAGTACAAGCTGACTGCGCGCACCAACTTGAATCTGCAGGCCTACGTGAGTACGAGCCCGTACACGGACAAGATCACTGATCTCGACGAGCTGACCGGCACGAAGTACCAGTACACGCTCGGGATACGCCATCGCTACGAGAGCATGATCTTCACGTTCGGCTTCACGGAGAACGTGCAGAACATCAACAACACGCCGGACGTCGGCTTGCAGCTCGGCTTCGCTTACGTGCCGCGTCTCAGCGCATCTCGTTAGCCAGCGCAGCGATGATCTGCGCCGCCGGCAGAGCTCTTGCCAACGGCGCGCCCTGACCGGCCCATTGCGCGCCGAAGCGCGTTTCGCCCGCGGCCTTTGCTGCCGCGTTGAGCGCTTTGCCTGCGTCGTAGGCAATGGGATAGGCGGGAATCTGTCGAGGCGCAACGTCGGCGGTCGAGCGTGTGAACTCGTTCGCGAGACAGCGCGCCAGTCGCCCGGAGATGGCGCGGGTCATCACCGTGTGATTTGCCGCGTCGCTTGCGAGCAGCGCGCGATAACCTTCGTCCGCGAGTGATTCGGTGCAGGCGATGAACGCTGTGCCGAGTTGCGCTGCCGCGGCGCCCAGCCGCAACGCTGCGGAAATGCCCGCGCCGTCCATGATTCCACCCGCTGCGATGACGGGAACATCGAGTGCGCGCACCAGTAATCGCGTCAGTGCCATCGTCCCGAGACGATCATCCGGAGCGTCCGGGTCGAAGACGCCGCGGTGGCCACCGGCTTCGTAACCTTGTGCCACAACTGCCTGCACGCCTGCACTCGCTGCCACCCGACCTTCGGCGACGCTGGTCGCGGAAGCGATGAGCACGATGCCGGCTGCGCGCAGGGCACGGATGCGCTCGACGGGAGGAAGCCCGAAATGGAAACTCACGACCCGCGGCTTCGTGGCCACGAGCGCTGCGAGCATCGCATCGTCATCGGCGAAGCTGCGGTAGACCTCGCGCAACCGCTCGGGCGGCCGAGAGCCGAACTTTTCGAACTGAGGGCGCAGATACTCGAGCCAGGCTGCCTCGCGCGCTGCATCAGCCTGCGGCGGCTGGTGACAGAACACGTTCACGTGCAAGGAGCGGCTGGAGCGCGCTCGCACTTCCTCGATCATCTTGCGGGCGCCGTCGGCATTCGTCGCGCCGACGCCGATCGAGCCAAGCGCGCCCGCATTCGCGACCGCCGCCGCCATCGCCGGCGAGGACACTCCCGCCATCGGCGCCTGAATGATCGGCAGGTCGATCCCGAGTGTTTGCAGCAGAGTCATGCGCGACGAGTATGCCCGAATCAACACCTTCGTATGATCGCCGTGCCGCGCGATGTGGGTAACCTCTGCCCAAGGCAACCGACGCGCGAGGCATCTGCATGATCGCTCTCACCATCAACGGCGAACGGCGCGAGGTCGATGTCCCGCCGGACATGCCCATTCTCTGGGTGCTGCGCGACGTTCTGGGAATGACCGGGACCAAGTTCGGCTGCGGCATGGCGCTGTGCGGTGCCTGCACGGTTCATCTGAACGGCCAGGCGATCCGCTCCTGCATCACGCCGGTCAGCGCTGTCGGTCAGGGCAAGATCACGACAATCGAGGCAGTCGGCGCGACGCGCAACGGCGCGAAAGTGCAGAAGGCCTGGCTGGATGAGGAAGTCATTCAGTGCGGCTACTGCCAGTCGGGTCAGATCATGTCGGCGACCGCGCTGCTCGATTCCAATCCGCACCCGAGCGACGCCGACATCAGTGCGGCGATGGCGGGCAATATCTGTCGTTGCGGCACGTATGGCCGCATTCGCTCGGCCATCAAGCGCGCTGCAGAGGGTTGATGCCATGAATGACGTGACGCGCCGCGACTTCTTCGGCATGACGGCGGGCGCCGTTTTCCTGTACGGCTTTCACGTGCCCGCGAGCACGGCCAACGACGCGCCGAAGGGCGGGCCGTTCGCGCCCAACGCTTTCATCAGGATCGACGACAAGGGGATCGTGACGCTCATCATCCCCCAGGTCGAGATGGGGCAGGCTGTCTACACCTCGCTCTCGATGATCGTGGCCGAAGAGCTCGACGCCGACTGGCAGCGCGTTCGCGTCGAGCATGCGCCGCCGAACGAGAAACTGTATTACAACCCGATGCTCGGCGTGCAGGCGACCGGCAATTCCAACTCCATCCGAGGCTTCTGGAAACCGCTGCGAACCGCGGGTGCCACGACGCGTGCCTGTCTGATCGAGGCGGCTGCACGAACCTGGAAGGTGCCGGCAGCTGAGTGCCGCTCGCAGGAGGGCAGAGTCATCCACGATGGTTCGAAGCGCACTCTCGACTACGGTGCGCTGGCCGCAGGTGCTGCCGCCGTGACGCCGCCGAAAGACGTGCTGCTGAAGGATCCCGCTGCTTTCCGGTTGATCGGCAAGCCGATCAAGAGACTGGACACGCCGGAGAAGACCAACGGTCGCGCCAAGTACGGCATCGATGCGATGCCGCCCGGCGTGAAGATCGCAACGCTGATCAAGAGCCCGGTGCTCGGCGGCAAAGTCGCGCGTGTCGATGACGCGCGCGCGCGTGCCGTTCGCGGCGTGCGCCAGGTCATCGTGCTGGACGATCTGGTCGCCGTGATCGGCGATCACATGTGGGCTGCGAAGCAGGGCCTCGCTGCGCTCGACATCACTTGGAATGACGGGCCGAATGGCAACGTGTCCACAGATCTGATCTGGTCGCGGCTGCGCGAAGCGAGCAAGCGTGACGGTGCTGTCGCGAAAGAGGTCGGCAGCGTCGGCGAAGTTTTCGGCAAGGGCGGCGTGGTGACAGCAGAGTATGAAATGCCGCTGCTCGCGCACGCGACCATGGAGCCGATGAACTGCACTGTGCACATCACACCGACCTCCGCGGAAGCGTGGATCGGCACACAGGTGATGACGCGCGTGCGAGATGCAGTCGCGAAGGCTGCGGGCGTGCCGGGAGACAAGGTGACCGTCAATCAGCACGTGCTCGGTGGTGGCTTCGGGCGACGGCTGGAACCCGACATGGCTTATGACGCCGCGCGCATCGCGAAGCAGATGGGCGGAGGCCCGGTCAAAGTCGTGTGGACTCGCGAAGAGGACATCCGCCACGACTGGTATCGTCCCGTATACCACACGATTCTCTCCGCGCAGATGGACGGCGGGCGCATCGTCGGCTGGAAACACAAGGTCTCCGGTTCCGCGGTCGTTGCGCGCTGGCTGCCACCAGGCTTCAAGGACGGCGTGGATGGGGACGGCGTCGACTCCGCAGTGGACGTTCCGTACGACATTCCCAACTATCGCGTGGAGTTCAACCGCGAAGAACCGCCGGGAGTCAACACGGCTTTCTGGCGCGGCGTCGGTCCGAACAACAACGTGTTCGCGATCGAGTCGTTTATCGACGAGCTCGCGCGCGGCGCCAAGCAGGATCCGATTGCCTTCCGGCGCGCTCACCTCGACAAGGAGCCGCGCCTGCAGGCGGCGCTCGACCTGGTGAAACAGAAGAGCGGCTGGGGTACGCCACTGCCGGCGCGCTGTGGACGTGGCGTCTGCGCGCAGCCGTCGTTCGGCAGTTACATCGCGACCGTCGTCGAGTGCGCAGTGAGCGACGCGGGCGAAGTCGAGCTGCGGCGCGTGACCACAGCAGTCGACACTGGTCTGGCGGTCAATCCGGACACGATCGTCGCGCAGCTGCAGGGCGGCCATACTTTCGGTTTGACTGCTGCGCTGTATGGCCAGATCACGCTCAAAAATGGACGTGTCGAGCAATCGAATTTCCACGACTACCAGCTGCTGCGCATGAATCAGGTGCCGCCGATCGAAGTGCATCTGATCAAGAGCGGCGAATCGCCGGGCGGCATCGGCGAGGCGGGCGTGACTTCCGCGCTGCCGGCGCTGCGAAATGCGGTCTATGCTGCGACCGGCGTGGCCCTGCGGCGCATGCCGATCGATTCAAGCCTGCTGGCCAAGCGGGCGAGCGCTTAGCGCTTTCAGCGCGAGGAGATAGATCTCCGAGAACGTCGGGAACGGCTGGATCGTGTCGAGCAGCACGTCGAGCGGCACGCGCGCACGAATCGCGAGCGTGGCCTGCTGTAACCACTCGCCGGCTTCCGGTCCCAGTGCGTACGCACCGGTCAAACGCTCGCCGTCGCTCAGCAGCGTCATGAATCCGTTCGACTTGTCGTACGCGCGCGTGTAGGCCGCTGTCTTCGCGACGTCCGAAATGCGGGCGGTCGCGGTGAAGCGCGCGTCAGCCGCGCCGACGGACGCGGCTTGCGGATCGGTGAACACGACGCGTGGGACAGCCTCGTAGTTAGCTTCGCGAGGCGTGCCGAGAATATTCGAGGCTACGACCCGGCCCTGGTACTTCCCGACATGAGTCAGTTGCCAGATGCCGTTGACATCGCCGATCGCCCACAGCCGCTCGCCGGCGCTCAATCGTGAGTCGACTTTGACCCCGCGCGGATTCGTTTCGACGCCGACTGTCTCGAGACCGATCCCATCGACCCGCGGCCTCCGACCGGTCGCGACCAGCAGGCGATCGCCGCTCAGCGTCCGGCCGTCGTCGAGCTCCAGAAAATATTGCCCGCCCGCGCGACGCGCGCCAGTCGCGTGGACGCCGAGCGCGAGCTCGATGCCATCACCACGCAAGACCTGAGTGAGCGCCTCGCCCAATGGCCGCGGCTCGCGCGGGAGCACGTGCGGGGTGTTGACGACGAGTGCGACCTCGCCGCCGAGGCGACGAACCGCCTGCGCCATTTCGACGCCCACCGCGCCGGCGCCGAGGATGATCAAGCGGCGCGGCACGGCCTTCATGCCCGTCACTTCGCGATTGGTCCAGATGCCGTCGACCTCGCGCAAGCCCGGCACGGAGGGAATGATCGGGTCCGAGCCATTTGCGAGCACGACGTGCTTGGCAGTGAAGCGCACGCCGTTGACTTCGACGACACCGGGGCCGGCGAGCTTGCCGCTGCCGCGAATCAGATCGATGCCGTTCGCAGCGAGCCAACGCTGCTGCCCGGCATCCGAGTAGTTCGAAACCATGAAGTCGCGCCATGCGAGCGCGGCCTCGACGTCGATCTTTGCAGTCGCCGCCGCATTGTTCGCGCCGTGCACTGCTTCGCCCGGACGCAGCAGCGTCTTGGATGGAATGCACGCGTAGTAGGAGCACTCGCCGCCGACCAGCTCGCGCTCGACGATCGCGACGCGCAGACCCCCATCGGCGAGCGCACCGGCGCAGTGTTCGCCCGGTGCGCCGCCACCGATGATGATGACGTCGTAGTTGCTGCTCACGTTGGCAGCGGCTTTCCAGACTGCTCCGCAATCATGTACGAAGCGTACCAGGTGGGCCAATCAGCGTCGCGCTGGCCACCGAGGCGCTTCTCGTGCTCGCCGTGTGCTGTTTCAGCGCGGCGCATTGCGTTCGCGAGATCGGTCGACGAGGCATACGTCGTCTCGGTCGCGTCGACACGTCCGGGCAGTCGCTGCGTGACTTCTTGCAGCAGCCAGGCGTTGCCATCTGGATCCGAGAATGAGGCGTACGAGAAATAGCTGCGACGTTGCGGGTCCGGGCCGCCGATCGGCGGTTTGCCCGGCCCGGCAGTGTGGAACACTTCGCTGATCGGCACACCGCGATCGACGAGCTCGGCGCGGGCCGCCACGATATCGGTCACGACCAGAAAAAGTCCCCGTGCCGAACCGGGCGCAGCGGGAGTGACGCCTTTGCCGAAGTGGATCGAGCACGGGGAACCTGGGGGCGTGTACTGCAGCGCGCGGAAGTCGTCACCGACGATGAACTCGCCGTCCAATCTCCAGCCGAGCGTGTCTCCATAGAAACGCTTGGCGCGATCGACGTCGGATACGGGAATCGCCAGGACTTCCAGCTTCAGATCGACGGTTTTCATGTGCTGCTCCTTTCATCGTGGGTCTGCAGGTGTTCGCCGACGAACCAGCTCTGCAGCTCGTTGCTGCGGACCACCTGGCTGACGATGAGATCGTTCGTGCCATCGTCGCCGCGCTCCGCCGCTTCGCGTGCGAGCGGCCGCGCTTCCTGCAGAATGATTTCGTGGGCGTCGAGGAGACGTTTCAGCTGAGCCTTGACGCTCTCGCGTCCGCGTGGTGCGCGCGCAATGCGCGATTCCTCCACGACGTCGTGCGCCAGTGCGAGCGCCACTCCGCCGAGCGTCTGCACTCGCTCGGCCAGCGCATCGACGATCTCGAGCTGCTCGCCATAGTGCTTGTCGAACATCAGGTGCAGCCCATAAAACGTGGCGCCGCTCGTCTGCCAATGCGCCTTCTTGTACAGGTCCCGCAGCGCCATCGAGTGTGCGACCAGTCGATTGAGGGCACCGACGGACTTGGCACGAACTGCTTCGCCGAGGCCGAGGCGGGAAGGTCCGAGAGTGCCGAACGCCTGGACGGTGTCACCGTCCTCGGGCGCCCGGCCGAGAATCACATTGCTCATTGCATCCTCCTTCGATTCGCTCAACCAAACGTAAAGTCGAAGATCTCCACACCGGGATCGAAAAACTCGATTTCGATCAGCCGGTCCGAGATCGGTGGCGGCTGCCGGATCAGTTGATACATGCGCGGGAAGCTGGCGGTGCCGTTCCCGGACTCGTCAACGTCGAGGCCGTGCGCCGCGGCGGGCGGCTGTCCGTCGATGCGCACGCGAAAGCGCACGGGTGCTGCGCTGCCCATGATCAAGTGCACATCGCGAGCGTGAAAGCGGTACGCGACTGTGCCGCCGCCCTTGTTCAGCCGCGCCAGGTCGTCCTTCCGCGTCCAATCGCCGACCAATGTCCACTGGTTGAGTTTCAGCGATGCAGGCTCGTGCGCTGAGAAGCGCTCGCCCAGCGCACGACCGAGATACGTCTCCGCAGATTGCAGAGTGGGCCAGTCGGCCTGCGCTTCGGCGCCCTGCGGCTCGACCGAGACCAGGCTGCGATCGACGTCGGTGTGACCGGCCTCTGCGAGCAGCTGCTGAATGAATCGCTCGGATCGCTCGTATTCGCCTTCACCGAACTGGTGATTCCGGATGCGTCCCTGCGCATCGATGAAATACAGTGCCGGCCAGTATTCATTGTCGAAGGCACGCCAGATCGCGTAGTCGGTATCGACAGCGATCGGGTAGTTCACTTGCTGCTCGGCAGCGGCGCGGCGCACGTTGTCGAGATCCTTCTCGAAGCTGAACTCCGGCGTGTGCACGCCGACGACGACCAATCCCTGGTCCCGGTACTTTTCCGACCACGCGCGCACGTACGGCAGGGTCCGCCGCCAGTTGATGCAGGTGTAAGTCCAGAAATCGATCAGCACCACTTTGCCGCGCAGCTCCGCCGCGCTCAGCGGGTGCGAATTGAGCCACGCGTTCGCTCGTCCGAGAGAGGGCATTTGTTGCTGCACCAAGTGCGTGTCCTCCGCAAATGGCGCGCCGCAGGCGCAGATCGCGCAGAGCAGCGCCCCGAACAACAGCCTCCAGTTCATTTCAGCGACGTTACGCGTGTCCGCCGTCGGGCGCGATCACACGTCTGTATCAATACCATCGTGTAATCGCCTGGCAGCCACGAACCTGCTGTGATTCCCAACCCATTGCGTGCAGCGACCAGGAGCGAAAGCCATGAGCAGCATCACCACCAAAGACGGCACCGAGATTTTTTACAAAGACTGGGGTAGCGGACAGCCGATCGTGTTCCACCACGGCTGGCCCCTGTCGGGCGACGACTGGGACACGCAGATGCTGTACTTCCTCGGGCAGGGCTATCGCGTCATCGCTCATGACCGTCGCGGCCACGGCCGTTCGTCGCAAACCTCCAAGGGTCACGAGATGAACACCTATGCGGCCGACGTCGCCGAGCTCGTTGCGAAACTCGATTTGCGCGATGCGATTCACATCGGGCATTCGACTGGGGGTGGAGAACTTACACGGTATGTGGCGCGGCATGGCGCCGGTCGCGTGGCGAAGGCTGTCCTGATCGGTGCGGTGCCGCCCGTGATGGTGAAGTCCGCGCGCAATCCGGGCGGCACGCCGATCGAAGTGTTCGATGGCTTCCGTACCGCGCTCGCTGCGAACAGGGCGCAGCTGTATCGGGATATCCCGTCGGGTCCGTTCTACGGGTTCAATCGCCCCGGAGCGAAGGTGTCGCAGGGCGTAATCGACAACTGGTGGCGGCAAGGCATGGCCGGCGCTGCCAATGCACTACGAATGCATCAAAGCGTTCTCCGAAACCGACTTCACCGAAGATCTGCAGTCGATCGACGTTCCGGTGCTCGTCATGCACGGCGATGACGACCAGATCGTGCCGATCGCCGACTCGGCGCTGCTGTCAGTGAAGCATCTCAAGAAGGGGACATTGAAGGTGCATCCCGGTTTCCCGCATGGCATGTGCACGACCCATGCGGAGATCGTCAATCCGGAGCTGCTGGCGTTCATCCGCAGCTGAGCCCGGCTGCACGGCCAGGTGGGCGAGTGACGCATGCGTGCTACGATTTCTGCACGCATGCGTCAGTGAGAGCCAGAGATGACCAAGCCCGTCAACGTGCTGCTGCAAACGACGATCGAGCCGACGGCGAACGACTGGCATATCGGTCGCTTCTCGATGCTGCGCGATTACCTCGCATCGCTCACAGCGAGCGACGGCAGCCGCTTGTTCGAAGTCACGGCGAGGGATCGGGATGCCATCGGCGCGCCGGATTCGGTGCTGTCAGCGCTCGACCGGTCGAAGTATGACCAGCTCTGGTTGTTCGCAGTCGACACCGGCAATGGTCTCGAAGATGCCGATCGTGCCGGCATCCTGCGCTTCCGGGAGCGCGGCGGCGGGCTCATGATCACTCGGGATCACATGGACCTGGGTTGCTCCATCTGTACGCTGGGCCCGGTCGGTGCGGCGCATGTATTTCACACGCACAACCTCGACGGCCCCGTCCCGCCGCCGGACGACCTGGAGACCTCGTACATCAGCTGGCCGAACTTTCACTCCGGTGCCAACGGCGATTTCCAGTCAGTCGAAGCTGTGCAGCCGATGCATCCGGTGATGCGCGAGGTGATGTATCTGCCCGCTCATCCGCATGAAGGCGCCGTCGTGGCGCCGAAGTCCGAGCCCCTGGCGCGGGTCATTGCAACCGGCAAGAGCCAGTCGAGCGGTCAGCGATTCAACATCGCCGTGGCGTTCGAGCGCTCGGCCGACGCAGGGCCGGCGATCGCCGAATCCACTTTCCATCACTTCGCCGACTACAACTGGGACCCGCGGCGCGGCAGTCCGGATTTCGTCACCGAAGCGCCGGGCGACACGCTGCCAAACACGCCGCGCGCGATGGCCTCTGTGCATCGCTACGTTCGCAACGTCGCGCTGTGGCTCGCGGGAGCGCTTTGATGATCGATGTGCGCTTCCTCGTCATGCTCGTGCGGCAGCAGCTCGGGCGGAGTGCCGCGATCGTGCAGGCCGTTCTGTTTGAGCCATAGCCGCGTTGCTGCTTCCGAGCGACCAATCAGGTCCTTGGTCTGCGAGAAGTCATAGGCCGTGACAGTCACCGGACACAGCGGCGGCAACACGATGAGCTCGACCCTGCCGGAGAAGTGCTCGATGTCGCTGACGAGTTGTCGCATCACCAGCAGGTTCAGCGCGTGCAGAGCGACAGCGACGGCACCATGCGGCGGGCGAGGCAGCGCACATGACATCCCCGTGGGCAGGACGACGATGCGCGTTGCGCCGAGTGCGACAGCGGTCGAAAGCGGCGTGTTGTTGGCTACGCCGCCGTCCATCAGATAGTCGCCTTCGATAGCAACGGACGGAAACACGCCCGGGATGGCGGCGCTGGCGAGCAACGCGGTCGTCACCGGGCCTGCTGTCATGACAACCTCGGCGCCGGTGAGGACGTTCGTGGCAACTACGTGACAGGGAATGCGCACGGCGTCCAGCGTGTCGCACGGCAGCTCCGATTCCAGCAGCGATTTCAGGAACCCCGAGGGGACGAGATGATCTCTACGGCCGAGCAGCGCGAGCAGGCTGTTCTTGATCGAGAAAGGAAAGACGTCGGCGGTGTGCAGCCGGCTCCAGATCCGCTCGAGCCGTGCGACGCCCGCCGCGTCCGGTTCGGCCGCAAAGTACGCACCGTTGATGGCGCCGACCGAAGCGCCGACGATGAAGTCCGGCAGCACCTGGATTCTCATTAGGGCTTTGAGCATGCCCACCTGCACCGCGCCGAGGCTGCCGCCCCCTGCGAACACGAACGCGGTGCGCCGCGGCTGTGAAGCAGATGCGTGAGATTCCATACGGTTGGGCGCCGGACCAATACCTTCGTGCTATCGCTGGCTGCCGTCGAGCCTGCTCCAATCCTGGCGGATATTCATCCCGCTGAACGTGGAAAAGTATATGCCGGCGGACATCGATGGCGTGCGGGCGGTCTGTGTCGGCCCAGCTGTTGTCTTGGGTCTGCTCGCCGCGCTGGCCGGTTGCGGCAAAGGAGCAGGCTCGGCCCCGCCGCCGCCGGAGGTGATGGTCGCGCAGGTCCTGCATCAGAAGCTCACCGACTGGGACGAATACACGGGCCGCCTGCAGGCGATCGACACCGTCGAAGTGCGGCCGCGGGTCTCGGGCTACATCGATCGCGTCCAGTTCCGCGAAGGCCAGGCGGTGAAGAAAGGCGAGACGCTCATCGTCATCGATCCGCGGCCCTACCAGGCGGACTACGACCGCGCCAAAGCGCAGCTCGCGCTGGCGAAAGCGCAGCGGGAGCTGGCTCAGCTCGAGGCGGAGCGCGTCCACAAGCTGAAGGACTCAGGCGCGGTTTCGCAGGAAGAGTTCGACGAGCGCATAAGCACCGTGCACCAGCAAGATGCAAGCGTCGCGGCTGCACAGGCGGCATTCAGTTCGGCCGCGCTCAATCTGTCGTTCACCAAGGTCGAGGCCCCGATCGACGGCGTCGCGAGCAGGGCGGAGGTCACCCGCGGCAACCTCGTCACCGGCGGCAACAACGGCGGCACGTTGCTCACCACCATCGTCTCCACCGATCCGATGTACGTGTACTTCGAAGGCGATGAGCACGCGTATTTGCGCTACCAGGAGCTGGCGCGCGCGGGCGAGCGGAAGAGCTCGCGCGATTTTGCCAACCCGGTGCGGATCGGGCTGGCCAACGAAGAGGGGTTTCCGCACGAGGGCCACATGGATTTCGTGGACAACCAGCTGAACGTGCGCACCGGCACGATTCGCGGCCGCGCCGTGATCGACAACAAGCAGGGCCTGTTCACGCCGGGAATGTTCGCGCGCGTGCAGTTGCTCGGCATCGGCGAGCGTGACGCCATCCTGATCGAGGAGCGCGCCATCGGCACCGATCAGACGCAGAATTTCGTGCTGGTGCTCGGCGCCGAAAACAAGGTCGAGTACCGGCCGGTGCAGCTCGGGCGCGCGTTCCAGGGTCTGCGCATCGTCAACCAAGGGCTCAAGTCCGGCGACGTCGTGGTCGTCAACGGCTTGCAGCGGGTGCGCCCGGGAACACCGGTCACGCCGAAGACGGTCACGATGGGCGCCGGCTTGCCGCAGCCGCCGACCCTCTCGGCGGATCGCTGACCGAAGTCTCATGAACATTTCGTCCTTCTTCATCGATCGACCGATCTTCGCGTCGGTGCTGTCGATCATCATCGTCGTCGCCGGTCTCGTGGCGCTGCCGCTGCTGCCGGTCAGCGAATTTCCGGAGGTCGTGCCGCCGACCGTCGTGGTGACCGGCCGCTATCCGGGCGCGTCGCCGACGACGATCGCGGAGACCGTCATCAACCCGCTCGAGCAGCAGATCAACGGCGTCGAGCACGCGATCTACCTGCAGTCCTCGGCCGACCCCGATGGCAGCTTCACCATCACGGTGACGTTCCGCCTCGGCACCAATCTCGACGACGCGCAGGTGCAGACCCAGAACCGCGTGAGCCAGGCCGAGCCGCGGCTGCCGGACGTCGTGCGCCAGATCGGCCTGGTGACGCAGAAGCGCTCGCCGGATCTCACGATGGTCGTGTTCCTGCGCTCGCCGGATCGTCGCTATGACTCTCTGTACCTGCGCAACTACGCGGTGATCCAGATCCGCGACGTGCTGGCGCGGCTGCCCGGCATGGGCGACGTCCGCGTGTTCGGCTCGGGCGATTACGCGATGCGGCTGTGGCTCGATCCCGGGCAGATCGCGGCGCGCTCGATGACCGTAGATGAAGTTCTCAATGCCGTGCGCGAGCAGAACGCGCAGGTCGCCGCGGGTCGGATCGGCGGCCAGCCCTCGCTGCCCGGGACACAGTTCGGGTACATCGTCAACGCGCAGGGACGGCTCAGGAACGAAGCCGAGTTCGGCAACATCATCATCAAGACCGGCGACGACGGCGACGTCGTCTATCTGCGCGACGTGGCGCGCATCGAGCTCGGCCCCGAGACCTACAGTCTGCGCAGCATGCTCGATGGAGCGCCGGCCGTCGCCATTCCGGTGTTCCAGCTGCCCGGCGCCAACGCGCTGACGCTGTCGAACGACGTGCGGGCCACGATGAAGGAGCTGTCGCGCACCTTTCCGCAAGGACTGACGTACGACATCACTTACGATCCAACCGTCTTCGTCCGCAACGCGATCGAGGCGGTCGTGCACACGCTGTTCGAAGCGATCCTGCTCGTCGTGCTGGTCGTCATCGTGTTCCTGCAGAGCTGGCGCGCGAGTGTCGTGCCGCTGGTCGCGGTGCCGGTCGCGATCATCGGGACGCTCGCTGCGCTGCTGTTGCTGGGCTTCTCGATCAACTCGCTGACGCTGTTCGGGCTGGTGCTCGCGACGGGCATCGTCGTGGACGACGCGATCGTCGTGGTCGAGAACATCGAGCGGAAAATCGAGGAAGGGCTCGACGCACGCGCGGCCGCGCACGCAGCGATGGCGGAGGTGACGCGTCCCATCATCTCGATCATGCTCGTGCTCTGCGCGGTGTTCGTGCCGGTCACGTTCCTCGCCGGCATCACCGGGCAGTTCTATCGGCAGTTCGCGGTCACGATCGCAGCGTCGACGATCATCTCGACCTTCAACTCGTTGACTCTGTCGCCGGCACTGGCTGCGTTGTTGCTGCGGCCGAAGCATGCGACGCCCGACGCATTCCAGCGTCTTGTCGATCGCGTCCTCGGCAGGCCGTTTGCAGCGTTCAATCGCGCTTTCGAGCGCATCTCCCACTCGTACGGATTGCGCGTCGGGGATGTGGCGCGCTGGCGCAGGGTGATTCTGGGCGTATTCGTGCTCTTGCTGGCAGGCACGTGGTTGATGTTCCGCGTGGTGCCGGGCGGTTTCATTCCGGCGCAGGACAAGCAGTACCTGATCGCCGTGCTCCAGTTGCCGAACGCCGCATCGCTCGATCGAACCGAGCAGGTCGTGCGGCAGGTGTCGGAGCTGGCGCTGCAGACTCCCGGCATCGAGCATGCGATCGGCTTTCCCGGCCTGTCGGCGAACGGCTTCGCCAACATCGAGAATGCGGCGGTGATGTTCCTGCCGTTGAAGGATTTCTCCGAGCGCCGCAGCAAGGAACTGTCGAACGGCGGGATCATCCAGGCGCTGTCGGCGAAGCTCGCGAGCATCCCGGACGCATATGTCCTCGTCGTGCCACCGCCTTCGGTGCAAGGCCTCGGCACGACCGGCGGTTTCAAGCTGTACATCCAGGACCGTGCCGGTGCCGGGTACGACGAGCTGGCACGCGTGATCGGCGACGTGCTGGCAACTGCACGCCAGCAGCCCGAGCTGCTCGCGCCGGCTACGTACACGAGCTTCCAGAACTCCGTGCCGCAGTTGTTCGCGGACGTCGATCGGAATAAAGCGAAGCGCGAAGGCGTGCCGCTGTCGAACATCTTCGGCACGCTGCAGACCTATCTCGGCTCGTCCTACGTCAACGACTTCAACCTGTTCGGCCGCACGTTCCGCGTCTACGCGCAGGCCGAAGCTAAGTTCCGTGCGCGCCCGGAGGACATCGCCAATCTGAAGACGCGCAATGCGGCGGGCGATACGGTGCCGATCGGCGCCGTTGCGCAGATCCGCTTCATCACCGGCCCCGATCGCGTGTTCCACTACAACGTCTATCTCGCCGCAGACGTGAACGGGCAGGCGGCGCCGGGCTTCTCCTCGGGTCAGGCAAGTGCTGCGATGGAGCGCGTGCTCGCTCAGGCATTGCCCGCGGGTTACGGCTACGAGTGGACGGAGCTGGCCTTGCAGCAGAAGTCCGCAGGCGGCGGGTTGTCGGTGTTCGCGCTGTGCGTGCTGCTCGTATTCCTGATCCTTGCCGCGCAGTACGAGAGCTGGGCGTTGCCGCTCGGCATCGTGCTGATCGTGCCGATGTGCCTGCTGTTCTCGCTGCTCGGCGTCTGGCTGTCCCGATGGGACAACAACGTGCTCACGCAGATCGGCTTCATCGTGCTGGTCGGGCTGGCGTGCAAGAACGCGATCCTGATCGTCGAGTTCGCCCGCGAGCGGCTCGAACAGGGCATGGGCGTGATCGAAGCAGCCATCGAAGCATGCCGGCTGCGGTTGCGCCCGATCCTGATGACTTCATTCGCCTTCATCATGGGCGTGGTGCCGCTCGTGACCGCAACCGGCGCCGGCAGCGAGTTGCGTCGCGCGATGGGCATCGCTGTGTTCTCCGGCATGATCGGCGTCACGCTGTTCGGTCTGTTCCTGACGCCGGTCTTCTTCGTCACAATCGAGATGGCTCTGCGTCGCAAGCGCACTGACGCCGCGCCGGAAGCGACGGTGGGAGCACCGACGTGAGACAGGGCTTCGCGATCATCCTCATCGTGGCCACGCTGGCCGGATGTGCCGTCGGGCCCAGCTATCGGGAGCCGAAGCAGTCCGTGCCGGACCAATTCGGCAACGCGTCGCAGCCGAGCATCGGCGAAGGCGAGGTCAGCGCGCAGTTCTGGACGCTGCTCAACGATCCGGTGCTCGATCGACTGGTCAGCGATGCGCTGGCAGCCAACAAGGACCTCGCGCAGGCAGCGGGAAATCTCCAGGCATCGCGCGCAGCGGCGCGGCTCACGGGCTTCGACGCGTATCCGACCGTCACCGCCGGTGGTTCTTATCAGCGCACGCGCTTGAGCAGCCAGCAGCTTCCTGGTGCGACCGTCGACCAGCGGACGGTCGACACGTACGACGTAGGTTTCGACGCGGCCTGGGAGCTCGATTTCTTCGGTCGCGTGCGGCGTGCCAAGGAGGCGTCGCGCGCGGAGGCGGGCGCGGCGGAGGCGACACTGCGCGACGCCATCGTCAGTGTCACAGCGGAAGTCGCGCGCAACTATTGCGTGCTACGGGGTCTGCAGGATCAGCTGGCGGTCGCTGAACGCAACGAAGTCAATCAGCGTCAGACGCTGCAGCTCACGCAGACGCGATTGGATGCCGGCCGCGGCACGCAGCTCGACGTCGCACGTGCAGCCGCACAGCTTGCAACGACAGAGTCGACGATCCCGCCGCTGCGGATCTCGATCGCAACGACGATTCATCGCCTCTCGGTGCTCACCGGTCGGCAACCGAATGAGCTGGCGCCCCAGTTGTCAGCGTTGCAGCCGATGCCGACACTTCCGGCGCTGAATTCGATCGGCGGTCCGGAGGCGCTGCTGCGCCGTCGCCCGGACGTACGAGTGGCGGAACGCAACCTGGCCGCCGCAACCGCGCGCATCGGCGTGTCGGTCGCCGATCTGTTTCCGCGGATCACGTTGATCGGCTCGGCGAGCTACAACGCGGGCACGTGGCGGGACGTCGGCAGCGCGGACTCGCAATCCTATTCGCTGGGTCCCAGCATCACGTGGGCGGCGTTCGATCTCGGCCGAGTGCGGGCACGCATCCATATCGCGCGCGCCGAAACCGATATCGCGCTCGCCGGGTACGAGGCTGCAGTCCTGAATGCACTCGAGGATACGGAGAACTCGCTCGTCAGCTACGGCGAGTCGCAGCGTCGCGAGGAGACTCTTGCACGCGCCGCGACTCAGAGCACTACGGCGGCGCGACTTGCGAGGCAGCGCTTCGAAGGCGGACTCAGCGATTTTCTGAGCGTGCTGCAAGCCGAGCGCGACGCACTCGCCGCCGAGGATAGTCTCGCGCAGGGACGCACGCAGACCGCCACATCGCTCATTGCCGTCTACAAGGCGCTCGGCGGCGGTTGGATGACGCCATGAATTTCACCCGACTCTCGCTCGCAGCCATCCTCGTCCTGCTCGCATCGTGCGCGTCGAGCGACTTCGCATCCTCGTGGAAGGCTCCGGACGCGGAACCTCTGCAAATCACCGGGGCGAGAGTCGGCGCCGTTGTCATGATGCGGGATGAAGCTTCGCGACGCGTTGCGGAGGATGCCCTCGCACGCGAGATCGGCGCGCGCGGTGCTCAGGGCATTCCCGGGTACACGGTTATTCCAGACCGAGGCGCGACCGAGGCAGAGGTCCGCGCGGCGTTCGAACGTGCCGGCGTGGAAGGTATCGTGGCGATCAGGCCCGTGTCCGAAGATAAGAAAGTGGTCTCGACGCCGGTCGCATACCTCGATGCGCCCTACCGCGCATACTGGGACGGCTACTACGGCTACGCCTGGAACAGTCCGTCGCTCTGGCCCGCCGGCGCCGAAGTGCGCACCAACACTATCGTCACCATCGAAACGATGGTCTACTCGCTCCGGCAGAACAAGCTCGTCTGGGCAGGCCAGAGCCGAACCACGAACCCCCGGGATGTCGACGCGTTCGTCCGGAAGCTCGCAGCTGCGACAGCCAAGGAGCTGCAGAAGCAAGGTCTGCTTCAGCCGGCGCGCTGAAGCGCAGGAGCGGGAATGGAACGAGTCGTTGCAGTCGAGACCGGCGCACGCAAGTACGTCGAGAATATTTCCATCGGCCCGCATGCGTTGCAGGCGGATGAGCCGGTTGCGATGGGCGGCGGCGATAGTGCGCCGAACCCGTACGAATTGCTCTTGTCGGCGCTCGGCGCGTGCACCGCCATCACCGTACAGATGTTTGCCGAACGCCGTCGCTGGCCGTTGCAGAAGGTGCACGTGGAGCTGTCGCACTCGAAGGTGCATGCAACAGACTGCGCAAACTGCGCCGCGCCGAGTGCGCGGTTGGATCGAATCGACGTCGCGCTCCGCTTCGTGGGCGAGCTTTCCGAGGAGCAGCGACGCAAGCTCATGGATGTTGCCGAGCATTGCCCGCTGCATCGAACGCTGGCTGCCGGTCTGGAAATCAGCGTGCGCGAACACTGAGGCGCTCGGCCCGACGCCCTATTGATCGGCACCACCCCTGCGGGTGCAGAATGCCTTCCCCTCGGCGCGCCGCTGTACTGGATGAAGGCAATCCCGCTCCTTTGGCTGACTGCACTCCTGTCGTGGCCGGGCACTGCCCCGGCACAGACCGGTGACCTCACGCTTCGCCAATTGAATCAGCGCGTGTTCGGTGCCACGGACGGTGCGCCGACAGACATCTCAGCGCTTGCGCAGACTGCAGACGGCACGCTTTGGGTGGGTGGGCGTGCCGGTCTGACTCGCTTCGACGGCCTGCGGTTCGTGCCGTATCCCGGATCCGGCGACCAGCCGCTGCAGCAGACCAACGTTTCCGCCTTGCTGGCAACCGCCGATGGCAGCCTGTGGATCGGCTTTCGTCCCAACGGTGTCGCCGTGCTCAAACAGGGCCGGGTCACTCACTATGGACCGCGTGACGGCGTGCCGCCGGGTGCGATCCAGCAGCTGGCGTTGGCTCCGGACGGGTCCGTGTGGCTGGCGGCGCGATTGGGAGTAGCGCACTTCGAGGCGGGACAATGGATCAAGGTCGCCGGTGAGCCCGAACTGAACACTCCTTACGGAGTGCAGGTCGATGAGGCCGGTACGCTTTGGGTCGCCACGGTGGATGGGCTGCGCGCGCGCGGCGTCGATGAGGACCGTTTTCGCGAAGTCGACCGCAGGCGGTATTTCGGGTCGCGGGGAACACTGCTGACTGCGGCGCCGGACGGCAAGATCTGGGCGGCGGCCGAAGACGAGCTGGTTCGCGTCAGTCCCGCTCAGGGCAGCATCGAAGCCGCTTTCAAAGTTGAGGGCATGGCTGGCGGACCGCTGCTGCTGGACTTGAAGGGAAACCTGTGGGCCGCAGACCCGGAAGCGCACGAGTTGCTGCACCTGACCTCCGAGCAGCTGGCTCGTCCGCGTTCGGCAAGCGTGAGTGCGAACTCGCAAGCCCTCTACGGCGGCGACGGCTTGGGCCCAGGGCGTGTGTACGCGGCGCTCGAAGATCGCGAGAGCAACATCTGGGTTGCGACCACCACGGCCTTGCATCGTTTCAGCCGCAGCAACGTGGTGCATGACGTGGTGCCGGCGTGCGCTGGCGTCGGCCTGCAGTCGCCCACGTTCGTAGCGGGCGACCGTGGCGTGCTGTGGATCGTCTGCGACAAGGTGACCGAGGGACAACTCAACGAGATTCATGACAGCAAGGTCGTCAGCAGCCAGGTCACTCCACCTTTCAGTGTGGCCGCTCGCGCTCGCGACGGAACAGTCTGGTTGGCGGGACCCACGGCGCTCGCACAGCTGCGCGATGGCCGGATAGTCGTGACGGCGCAGCTGCCCGCCGATCTTCGTGGCCGTCCCGTGCAGGCCTTGGTGCGCGATGGCAGTGGTGCGATCTGGTTGTCCATTACGCGCAGGGGCACGTTTCGTGTCGCAGGTGGAGAGTGGATCGAGAACGGCAACCTCGCCTTGCCGCGCGAGCCCGCATACACGCAAGTCCTGGATGAAAACAACACGCTGTGGTTCGGCTACACCGAGAGTCGGATTGCGCGCATCGACGCGCGCGGCGTGCGCATGCTCGATTCCAGGCAGGGCCTGCAGGTCGGCAACGTGCTGTCGCTGCTCGCCGAGGACGGCCAGCTCTGGGTCGGCGGCGAGCTCGGTTTCGCGCGCTTCGACGGCAAGCGCTTCTTGCCGGTGGTCGCCGGATCCGGCAAGCAGTTCGAAGCGGTCTCGGGAATCGTCAGATCGCGCGACGGCGATCTGTGGCTCAACGGCATCGCTGGCATTTCACGCATCGCACGTCGCGAGCTCGAGCGCCTGGTGCGCGACCCGACGCATCGCGTGGAATCGGAAACCTTCAACTACCTGGATGGCGTGCCGGGCACGGCGGTGCAGTTGCGCCCGCAGCCGTCCGCGGTCGAAACCTCCGACGGACGCATCTGGTTCTCGATGACCGAAGGCATCGTCTCCATCGATCCTTCGCAACTCGCGCGCAATCCGCTGCCGCCGCCGGTCACGATCTGGTCAGTGGACAGCGGCGGTACGCGCTTCCCCAATCAGGGCACGGAATTGCGCCTGCCCATCCGCACCACCGACCTGCAGATCGAATACAGCGCCGGCAGCTTGACCGTGCCGGAACGCGTGCGCTTTCGCTACCAGCTGCAAGGCCTGGATCGCACTTGGCACGACGTCGGCGGTCGCCGCGAAGCGCTCTACACGAATCTCGGGCCGGGCGATTACAGGTTCCGCGTGATCGCGGCCAACAATGACGGCGTGTGGAACGAGAGCGGCGCATCGATCGCCTTCGTCATCCCGCCCGCGTTCTATCAGACCCGCTGGTTCTATGCGTTGTGTGCGCTCGCAGGTGTGGCCATGCTGGCCGCACTTTATCGAATGCGCGTGCGGCAAGTCGCTGCGCGTGTGCGCGATCGCCTGGAAGCGCGCCTGGCGGAGCGCGAACGGATCGCCCGCGATCTGCATGACACGTTGTTGCAGGGAGTACAGGGATTGATCTGGCGGTTTCAGGCTGCCGCAGATCGCATTCCGGCCGATCAGCCGGCGCGGCACTTGCTGGAGCAGTCGCTCGATCGAGCGGACAAATTGCTCGAAGAAAGCCGCGACAAGGTGAAGGATCTGCGCGCCTCGGCGCACGATGCTGTCCATCTCGACGAAGCCCTCGCGCAAGAGTGCGCGCAACTGGCGCAGCTGCATCCGGCCAAATTCGCAGTGAGCGTCCAGGGCGCACGCCGCGATCTGCATCCGATCGTTCGCGAGGAAGGATTCTTCATCGGACGCGAAGCATTGACCAATGCATTTCAACACGCGGCAGCCACGAGCATCGAAGCCGAGCTGTCCTACGGCGATGCGGTGCTGCTCATCAGAGTGCGCGACGATGGCGCCGGCATCGATACGGCGGTGCTGGATGCCGGCGAGAGGCCGGGTCACTTCGGCCTGCTCGGCATGCGCGAGCGGGCCAGGAAACTCGGCGCTACCCTCGACATCTGGAGCAGGCCTGGCGCCGGCACTGAAGTGGAGCTACGCGTGCCCGCGCACGTTGCGTACGTCTCGCGGAAGCGGGCGGCCCGGATTGACTCGATGACGCCAGAAGCCATACACGGCAAGCGTTCCCATCAGAGTTAAGGCCAGTCCCGCCACTGTCATTGCAGCCTTGTAGATGAGGCCGCCGACCGTGGACGCGTGGATGGGATACACGATGTTGAACGCACGCGCGGCGAGCGGCAGCGAGCGGGCATCGAGGCTGTCGACGAAGCGCCCGTCCGCTGGATCGACCCAGAAGAGCGTTCGCCCGTTGGGCAACCACTCGTGCGGCTGACGCGCTCGAATGCGAATGAGCTCGCCGGTGCTCATAGGAATGCTCAGGCCGCGCAGTTCCGCCTCGGGGTAGCGGCGCTGCACTTCCGCCAGCGTCGTGCGCCAATCGAAGTTCGCAGCCAGCGCGCCGCCCTGCGTCTGCGGCACTGCCAGCGATTCGGCGATCGTGCCGGGCGGCGACATCGGCCAGAACAGGAAGTCGGCAACAGGTCGCAGCGTCAGCATTGCTCCGGTCAGCAGCGTCACGATGAGCAGCGGCGAGGTCAGCATGCCGATGTCGCGATGGTGGCGCACGATCTGCGAGCGCGACAGTCCTGCGGGAAGCAGACGGGGTGCGAACGATCTGCGCGCGCGCCACCAGAGCAGCACGCCGGTGATCGTGAAGCCGATTCCAATCAGCGCCAGCACACCGCCGGTCGTTTCACCGGGCTCGCCCATCCATAGATGGTGGTGCAGATCGAACATCCACAGCTCGACCCGCTCCCACTTCGATGACCAGCGGGCGACGATCGCGCCCGTCTGATCCGCGTACGCTCCTGCATCACCGAAGTATGTGAGTCGGAACAACCCCAGGCTGTCGGTCGGAAACAGCACGCCGGTGGGTCGCGAGAGTGGATCGGCCATGAGCCGCTCGACAGCAGCGATCGCCGCCGCATCGGAGACTCTGGCTTCAGCTGCGTGCGGCACGGTCGCGCGCAACCACGCGTCCTCGAACAGCAGCAGCGTGCCGCTCACTCCCAATGCAGCCAGCAGGAGTCCGATGAACGCTCCCGTCCAGCGATGGATCAGCGCAATCCAGAACAATTAGAAGCTCACCTGATAGTTCAGCCGGAAGCTGCGGCCCAGTCCTTTGAAGTAGCGAACATCGATGGCGTTGGTCTGCGAGTAATAGGTGAAGTAGTCCTCGTTCGTGAGGTTCTGAATCGCAGCCGTCACGACGCCACCGAAGGCCTTGATGTCCGTACTCGCGTCGATGGTCGTGTAGCCGTCGAACTCCGCAGTCGTGGCGCCAACGGCGTTTTCGAAATCGCGATCGAGCAAGTGATTCACCTGCAGCCGCGAGCTGACGAGGTCGGACCAGGTGCGATCCCAGCTCACGTTGATCCGGTCCGGTGCGATGTTCGCTCCGCCGAGGTCGGAATCGACCCGCCCGTCGTTGTTCGAATCGAAGCGGCCGTCGGTCGTGGCGTAGCGCAATCCCAGCACGTCGGCGCCGGTCGCGCGCCAGGTCGCGCGGAATTCCAGGCCGTCGATCGTGGTCTTCTCGCGCTGAACCGTGTAGATGCCGTCGGCGCCGCGTTGCAGGCGCTGGCCCAGGTCGGAGTCGGATCGGAACCACGCCAGCTGCGCTTCGACGCCGGCGCCGTTGTACTCGATGCCGCCTTCGAGGTTCTCGGTGAGGATCGGCTCGAGATCGAGAAAGCTGTCGACGCTCTGGCCGGGAATGTTGATGGCGCGCAGCACGCGGCCGACGTCGGGCATCGAAAATGCTTCGGCATAGTTCGCGAACACTCGCCACGTGTCCGTCAGGCGATAGGTCGCGCCGATGTTGTAGAGCGTGTCCGCAAAGTCCGGCTCGCCGCCGCGGACGAACTGGCTGCCGGAGGAGGCGAGTGTGGTGAAGTCGTGGACCTCGAGTTTCGCTTCCTCATGGCGGATGCCGGCCGTCACGGTCAGCTGCTCGATGCCGGTGAACTCAGCCTGCAGGAACGGCGCGTAGTTTTCCGAGCGCGTCTTCGGCACCCAGCTGCGGCCGGTGCGAATGAGCGACTGCCAGGTTTCATCGATCAGCACGTCGAAGCCGTAGACCAGGTTGAGCGGCAGCCCCGCGATCCCATCCCTGGCCAGCGTGATCTTGGCGCCGACCTTCTCCGAGTTGTTCTGCGACTGATCGATCAGGTTCGGGCCGAAGGCGGGATCCTGGAACGTCGCGAGCGGCGCGGCCTCGGCGCCGTAAGTCGATTCGAGATCCTGGCTGAATACCTGCGCGCGCAGGCTGTGGCCGAGGAAGGCAGGATTCGCGTAGGCCAGCGCGACGTTCGTGACCTTGTTGCGCGCACCGTCGCCGACGATGTGGCCCTTGACCGCGCTGCTCGGAATTCCCGCGGCGACATTGCCCGGCACGGAGATCCAGTCGTTGTTGCCCTCGATGTCATAGCGGTTGAGCGTCAGCTCGAGACGCTGATCCTCGCCCCATTCGTAGCCCGACTTGAGGAAGACGTTCAGCGTGCGCGAGTCCATCGTATCGCCCTGCGTGTTGTCGGAGCCGATCACGTCGCCGTTCGCGTCGTAAGCGATGCCGGAGTCGCGCAGGCTGAGGCTCGCCAGGAAGTCGGCATTGTCGAGGCGGTTGGAGATGCTGTAAGCGACGCCGTAGTCGCCGCTCTCGCCGATGTTCTCGGTTTGAAATGTGCCGTCGGCGCGCACGCTCTGCTGCAGGCTGTCCGTCGGCTTCTTGGTGATCAGGTTGATGATGCCGCCGGAGGCGCCGAGCCCGTGAATTGCATTCGCGCCGTGCAGCACTTCGATGCGCTCGATGACCGAATTGTCGATGAGGTGCCCGTCGCGTCCGCCCTCGCGCAGCGGACTGGATTGCGGCACGCCATCGATCATGTACAGCGGCTTGCGCCCGCGCAGGCTCTCGCCCGCGTTCGTCATCTTCTGGCGGCTCGGCGAGAAGCTCGGGATCAGGTTGCCGAGCACGGTCGAGATGTCGTTATTGATGGCGAGCTGCGCTTCCAGCTCCGCCGAATTCACCACGGTCACCGTGTTCGGAATGGTGCTCAAAGGTCTTGCGACACGGGTCGCCGTGACCATGACTTCTTCGGGTCGCGCGCCCTCTGAGATATCGGCGGTCGCGGTCGCGGAGCACAGGCCCATAGCGATTGCGGCGGAAAGCGCCGACGTCTGGCGCAGCCGAACTATCGGATGCGGAAGGGATTTCGCGGCGCGTCGAAGCATTTCAGGAGGCCTCTCGGGATCAGCCCGAGGGGGGCGGACCAACACTACGTAACGCGAATCATTATCATTTCAGAGACAAAGTGCAACCGGGTGCCGTCAGGGGACTGCACTCATTAAATGAGTGGCTCAGCGCAGCGTCACTGTCTGCGCTGATGGCGTCGTGCAGATCTCCTCGCGCAGCAAGCCGCGCGCGGTGGCGAATATCAAGTCGAAGTCCTTGCTGGGCACCCAATCGGCGGTGACGCCCGGGAGCCCTGCGGTCGTCTCCATGTGTGTCGCACGGAACTGCTCGTCCGCGGTCGCCCAGGCCAGGCGTTCCTCGACTGCGCGGCGCAGCTCGTTGAGCGAGCGGAAGCAGAGCACGAAGGCGACCCACAGAGCGCTGCCGAGCTCCCGCGCCGTGGAAGATTGGGAAAACTCCACAGCGAGCGATCGGAGCCCGGCGAGGGCGCTCAGTATCCGGTCAGCATCGTGCTCGATTCTCATGCAGACCGCGCAGCCGCTGCGCTCGACTGCCTCGATCCCATAGTCGCCTCGATGCGCTTGACTGCTTCCGCGGTCGTCCACAGCGCATGCGCCAGAAACCGCCAATTGATCATCGCAGCGTGGTAGCCATCGCCTTCCTCGTTCGCGGCTCCCGCCGTAGCGTCCCGCACCATCGCGACTTCGAAGCCGTGCTCGATGAAGTCCCGCAGGTGCGCTTCGACGCAAAGATTGCCGACGGGTCCCCCGAGCACGATCTTCTCGATGCGGTAGCGACGCAGCTGCAGAATCATGTCATTCGTCGATGTCCCGTAGGCTTTGTGCGGGCTCGTCACGATCGTGTCCGCGTGGCGAACGAAAGGCTTGTACCGCTCGGGGAAATCCGCGCCTGACCCTTCGAGGTCTTCCGCGGTGAGCGGATCGCGCCGGTTGAGCAGACCGATCTGGTGCGCCAGGTCTTCGAGCGGCGTCGTCGGCGCGACCCACTTGTGATCGTGCGGATAGTAGTAGTGCGGCGAGATGAACACCTTCAGCCCCGCGGTCCTGGCGGCGCGCAGCAGGCGCTCGATGTTCTCGGCGGTGTTGTTGCGGACGAGGCTGTCCTTGATGAGCGGGAAAGCCTTGCCCTGCGGGGAAAGGAAATCGTTGTGCAGGTCGGTGAAGACGAGCGCGGTCGCTGTGGCGTTCAGTCTCATCTCGGGTGACTTGTGCTCGAACATTGCTGTGCTCCTGTCTGTGCGGGGTCGATCGATGTGAGGACGCTACGCCGATCGGGTTGGCTCCTGAACGACACAGACGTGCACATCCCTCTTGCGTGTCGTGCAATGGTGTCCACCAGTGGGTGGACACCATCACGCCTGGTCAGAGTCCGCAGCTGAAGCCGGCCGCGTCATCTGTGCGTCCGGAATCCCGGTTCGACACCGCTGCGAGAGGCAGGAACGTCATATTTAGGACCATTCTTGCCACGGCTGTTTTCGCCAGCGCCGGCGCGTGGTATCTGTAGCCGCCATGAAAGTGAACGTCCTCGCGCTGGATGGTGTTTTCGACCTGGGGCTCGCCGCCGTGCTGGATGCGTTGCAGACTGCGAACGAGCTGATCCAGGTTGCCGAACTGGCGGTGCCGCGCTTCGAGGTGAAGATCGTCGGGGTTCGCAAGGCAGTCAGGACGTCGCAGGGCCTGACGGTGCCGGTGACCGCGGTGCCCTGGCGCGTACCCGATTGCGTCGTGGTCCCGGCAATCGGCTTCAAAATGCCCGGCCCGTTGGAGTCGGCGCTCGCGCGGCCGGACATTCTCGACGCGGGAGCGGCGCTGCGGCAATGGGATCGCCGCGACGCGACGGTTGCCACGGCCTGCATCGGCACCTTCGTGATGGCGGAGTCCGGCTTGCTCGATCAGCAGCGCGCAACCACCACATGGTGGCTCGCGCCGCTGTTCCGGCGGCGCTATCCGCAGGTCCTGCTCGATGAATCCAACATGATCGTGAAGTCCGGCAGGTATGTGACTGCTGGAGCGGCTCTCAGCCACATCGATCTGGCGTTGTGGCTGGTGCGCGGGGTGAGCCCGAAGCTGGCTTCGCTGACGGCGAAATATCTGATCGTCGATTCCAGGCCGTCGCAGTCCGCCTATGCACTGACTGATCACCTGGTGCACTCGGATGCGCTGGTGCTGCGCTTCGAGAGTTGGGCGCGCTCGCGGCTGAAGCATGGGTTCTCGCTCGACGAGGCGGCAGAGGCGGTCGGTGCCAGCAAGCGAACGCTCGCGCGCCGCATGCAGACCGTGCTCGGCAAGTCGCCGCTGTCCTATTTCCAGAGCTTGCGCGTGGAACGCGCAGTGCATCTTCTGAGAACCAGCAGCGCGAGTGTCGATGAGATAGCGACCCGGGTCGGATATACGGAAGGCTCGATCCTGCGAGTCCTGCTGCGCCGGCGTCTCGGCCTCGGCATCAAGGAGATCAGGCGTTCGGCCTGATTGCATCGAGGAACGGATCACGCTGCGGATCCGGGCCGAAGCGAGCGACCAGAGTGTCGACGAACAGCCGTACCTTCGGCGGCAGGAAGCGCCGATTCGCATAGACCGCGAACACTCCGAACTGGCCGATCGTGTAATCGGCGAGGATCGGCACCAGGCGTCCTGCCTGCAGATCCTCGGCGAGGATGAAGCTGCCGAGCATGAGCACTCCGAGCCCCTGCACGGCGGCGAGCCGCAACACGTTGGTGTCGCCGCAGCGCAGGTTCCCGCGCGGGTGCACGACCGTGCGCTGGCCATTCTTCTGGAACGGCCAGTCGCGAAAATACGCGGAGTCGCTGAAGACGAGGCAGTTGTGCTTCTCCAGCTCCTCGGGTGTCCGGGGCGCGCCGTGCGTCTGCAGATACCCCGGCGAGGCGCAGGCGACCAGCGATGTCGTGGCGAGCCGTCGCGCGATCAACTTCGGGTCGATCGCCGCCGAGATGCGGATGGCGAGATCGATGCCTTCTTCGACGAGATCGACCCGGCGATTGGTGAACGACACGTCAATGCCGATCTTTGGATGGCCCCGCAGAAACTCGACCATCAGCGGCGCGAGATAGCTGGCACCGAAGTCGGCCGAAACGCTGATCCGCAGCGTTCCCTGCGGGACCGAGGCAAGGGCACCGGCGGACTCTTCAGCATCCGCGACTGCCGCTACAGCTGCGACACATCGCTCGTAATACGCGGAGCCGGCTTCCGTGAGACTCAACGCTGTCGTCGATCGGTTGATGAGGCGCGCGCCGACGCGTTTCTCGAGGTAGTTGAGGTACCGCGTCATCATGGGCGCGGAAACCTCGAGCCGACGGCCCGCTTCCGCGAGACTGCCGGTCTCGACGACCTTGATGAAGGCCTGCATGCAGGTGAGAGTGTCCATCGGACGCTCCGCTCATCAGCCCGGGAATGCGTTTTTCCAGGAGCGCAGTGCCTCGAAGCTGGCAACCCGCGTGCTGGCATCGACGCCGCGCTCATTGCGCAGAGTTTGCAACACCTGCGGCTCCATCACACGCAGGAATGGATTGGTCGCGCGCTCCAGCGCTACTGTCGAGGGCAACGTCGGCAGCCCTGCAGCGCGCTTGCGTGACTCCGCCTCAATGCGTGCAAGCAACTCGCGGTTGTCGGGTTCTACCGCAAGCGCAAAACGCAGATTGTCCAGCGTGTACTCGTGGGCGCAATAGACCTGCGTCTGCGCCGGAAGGCTGGCCAACCTGTCGAGCGAGTCGATCATGGCCTGCATCGACCCGCCGAACACCTTGCCGCAGCCGCCGGCAAACAGCGTGTCGCCCGTGAACACCCAGTTGCGCCGCCGCTCCACGAAGACAATGTGGCCCTTGGTGTGACCGGGAACTGCAAGAACCGATACCGCCATGTCCAGCGCATCGAGCTTCACTGTGTCGCCCTCGCCGACGACATGGGTGACGCAGTCGAGCGGCACGGTGCCCGGCGTCGGCCACGGCGGATGCGAAACCCGGTCGTGCTCGTTCAACAGCGGTCCGAACACTGGTATCGATCCGCGCTCGAGCAGGCCGGGAACACCGCTGTTGTGATCGAAGTGCAGATGGGTCAGCAGCACGGCCGACAACTGGAGCCCCTGCGCGTCCAGTGCCTTCAGCACCGGCGCAGCGGCACCGGGGTCGACGACCACTGCGTGCCTGCCGTCGTGCATCATCCAGATGTAGTTGTCCTTGAAAGCCGGGATGGGCTGAATGTGAATGCGGTCCATGGTCATGCACCCAGCAATTCCCAGGCGACCATCATCTGCGCGAGGAATCCGCCCACGAACGCGAGCGTGCGCAGCCACGGCACACGGAATGTGTAAGTCACCGCGTGCGCAACACGCGACCAGAGATAGAGCGGTCCAGCTGCTGCGGTCACGGGCGTGCTGATACCCATCGCATGCGCGGCCAGAACCAGGGCGGCAAAGACCACCAGATTTTCCACCGCATTTGCGTGCGCAGCGCGCAGACGCTGTGCCCAGTGCGCGAGCGGTTCGGGATCGGCCGGATAGCCCACGGTCGCGGGGATGCCGCGCACCACCATGCGATTCAGGACATAGGGCATCCACAGCAGGGCAGTGAACGCGCTGACTTCGACCAGCGAGGTCAGTTCGGTACTCATGTGCAGGTCGCTCTCGTTGCGATGTCAGTGGGGAAGGTCGGCGCTCGGGACGGTGTGCTTCCAGGCCGGGATCTCGTTGAGGCGTTGCCACCAGGCGCGCAGGTGCGCGAAGTCTTGAGTCGGAAAGCGTCCGCGTTCCAGATAGGTCACTGCTCCGCCGACTACGAAGTCGGCCAGCGTGACCGCGTTGCCCACCAGGAACTTCCGGTTGGCAAGCTGGTGGTCGAGCAGCGCAGCGAGCGGGCGAAACAGTGCCTCGCCTTGTTGCACTCTGGCCGCGTCCGGCTCGCCCACGCCGAGCATGGGTTTGCGGACGTTTTCATGCGTCAGAATTCCGGCTGCCGGTGACCAGGAGGAGGCCTCCCAGAACAACCAGCGCGCGATGTCCGCTCGTACGCGAGGCTCGCGCGGATACAACGGCGTGTCGCCCTCGCGCTCGCACAGAAATTGGCAGATGGCGTTCGATTCCCAAAGCAGCAGGCCGCTGTCATCGGCCAGCGCGGGCAGCTTTCCCGTCGGGTTGATCGCCAGGAACTCGGGCTGCCGGTGCTCGCCTTTGGCAAGGTTGACGATGCGATGCTCGATGTCGGAGATATCGAGATGTGCGATGACCGCGTTGACCTTGCGCACATTCGGCGAAGGCGGGAACGAATAGAATTTCACGATGCTGCATTCCAGGCTGGGCGCTCCGTGCAGGAGCACGATGTGGGGCGCATCCTATGCCGCGGCAGCAGCCTGGAACTATTGGCAATATAGCCATCATTGATAGCATTCTTGCCAAACTGGCGAAAGCTCGGAGCGAAAGGGTCGACCCTGCCGTGCGCAGGCGGTCACGCGGGATCTCACTTTTCCAGTGCCTGATAGACCAGATTGTTGAAGGGCTTGCCGAGCCTCGGCGGATCGTGCGGCAAGCCGCGAGGAAGGTGCTGCATCATCAGGATCGCGATGAGCTGCTCCTGCGGATCGATCGTGAACCAGGTTGCCGCCGCGCCGCTCCAGCCGAACTGTCCTGCCGAGCCGAGCTGGCCGCGGCGCGCGGGATCGAGCACGACGTAGCCGCCGAGACCGAAGCCTTCGCCGTCGTTGAATTCGTTCACCGGCGGCGACAGCTGCGTGAGGTGATTCGCCATCATCAGCTCCACGGTCTTGCGGCCGAGAATGCGCACCCCGTCGAGCTCGCCTGCGTTCAACAACATCTGGCAGAAGCGTGCATAGTCGCCGGCCGTCGAGTACAAACCGCCCGCGCCGCTTGGATAGCGCCTGAGCATCGCACCGGGCGGACTCGCGCCAGCGGTTGCCGTGACGAGATGACCAGACTCGTCCGTGGACGTCATCTCGACGATGCGCGCGCGCTGGTCCGGCGGCACGCTGAATCCCGTATCGAGCATGCGCAGCGGAGCGAGCACGCGTTCGCGAACGAATCGGTCGAACGGCACGCCCGCGACGACTTCGATCAGGCGAGCGAGCACTTCAGTGTTCACGCCGTCGTAGCTGAACCGTGTACCGGGATCGTTCGCCAGTGGCAGCGCTGCGAGTCCGGTCGCATAGGCCGCGAGGCTCGGCAACTCGTACAAACGCGCCTCGTTCAGACGGTCGACGGCTGGCCCGCTCAACTTCTCGCCCGCTGCGAAGCCTGCCGTGTGCGTGAGCAGATGCTTGATCGTGATCGGTCGGGTTGCAGGTCGCGTTCGCGCGAACTCTGGCAGGAAGCGGCTGACCGGATCGTCGAGCGTCAATCGACCTTCCTCCATCAGCAGCAGCGCCGCGACGGATGTGATCGGCTTCGTCATCGAATAGATCTGGAAGATCGTGTCGACGCGCATCGGGTCCGTGCGCGCAACGTCGCGATATCCCAGCGCCTGCCATTGCACGATCTGCCCGCGTCGCGCGACGAGCATGACTGCGCCGGCGTATTGGCCTTGATCCACGGCGGCCTGCAAGACGGCAGTCGCACGCTCCAGGCGGGCGGGGGAGATGCCCTGCGACTGCGGAGCGGCCAGCGGCAGAGGCGTCGTCGGTTCGGCAGCCGCCGACGTGCCGCACGCGACGAGCGCGACGTAGAGCAGTTTTCTCACGGCCTGCTCAGGAGATCGCAGAACCGCGCCAGCTCCTGGCGATCGACATCCGCGACGATCTGCACCGGGCGGCCGCCGATGCGGCACGGGCTCAGCCAATACCCTTGCTGCTGTATTTCCGGTGCCGGTGGCTGTGCAGCCGGCATCCAATAAACGTCGATCACATGCTGCCGACGGCGATACACGAGCACCGGCGTGCGCTGTCCGCCCACATAGTCGATGCGTCCGCCTACCAGCGGAAACCCCTCGCTCGCGAGATCCACGACCGACGGCGCGACTTCCACCTTGCCGGCAAACCAGGGCTTCACCGTATGTCGATCTTCGGAGATGACATCCACGGGGCTCGCGGCCGCGAGTGCACGCAAGTGTCCGTTGAGCATATCGTCGGCGAGCAGTCGTTGTGGGCTTGTCTGCGCCGCATTTCTCGCATACAGCCACGTAACGGTTGCGCCGAACGCAAACGACAACAGCAGCGACGCGGCCATCGCCCAGCTTGGCCACGCCGTGCGAGCGCGAACGCCTTCTGCTTGCGCAGGCAGATCCGTCAACGTTTCGAGCTGTCGGCGCAACGCGGGCGGCGCCTTGTAGCGCGGCGCTCGTGCGAGCCTCGCGTGCAGCTCTTCGAGCGCGGCGAGCTCGCTCCGGCAGTGCTCGCAGCGCTCGAGATGCATTTCGATTTCGTCCACGGCGGAGCGTTCGAGCTCCCGGTCGAAGTACGCATCGAGCAAGCGCCGGGCTTCGTCACAATTCATGGCGGTTTTCCCCGGTCGTTGTCAGAGCCTTGCGAATCAGGGCGCGGGCCCGTGCCAGGCGCGACATCACCGTGCCGATGGGCACGCTGAGGATATCGGCGATCTCGCGATACGAGCAATCCTCCAGCTCGCGCAGCACGAGAACCTCCCGATACTCCACCGGAATGGACTGCAGCTCCTTCAGGATGAGCGCTGCGGACTGCGCCAGGTGCAGCGACTCCTCGATCGAGTCGTCGCGGCGCTCGAAGGCGAGGTCGTCAGACTCGAGCGACTCCAGCGACACTTCCCGCTTGCTGCGCGCGCCGAGAGTCGCCAGGCAGCAGTTGCGTACGATCGACAACCACCAGGCGCGCGCATTCCCACCCGCGTAGGTATGCACGTAGCGCGCAGCGCGCAGGAATGCGGTGTGGACGACGTCGCCTGCGTCATCATCGCTGCCGATGATCCAGCGCGCCAGGTTGTAGGCTGCGTCCAGGTGCGGCAGCGCGAGATCTCGCACCAAGCCGAGATCGAGCGCCGCACCTGCACGCTTCGCCACGTCGGTTACCGGCCGCGCACGTGTACGACGCCGGTCATCTGCGGGTGCAGAGCGCAGAAGTAGGGATAGTCGCCTTCATGCTCGAACACGACGGCATAACGATCGTCGGTATCGAGGCCCGGCGAGGCGACCTTGCCGTCCTTCGACACGACGTTGTGAATCGTCTGGTCCCGATTGAGCCAGGCAACCGTCGTCCCGGCCGTGACCGTCAGCTCCTGCGGCTGGAACTGAAAATTGCTGATCTGCACTGTCTTCGTCTCCACGGGCTCGGGCCGCGGACCATTGTCCGCCTGAACCGAGGAGGTCGCTGCGAACAGCAACGAAACGAGGATCATCGAGCCCGAGCTGATTCGACTGTAGGTCATGGTGGCTTCTCGCTGCAATGGATGGAGCAGGTCAAACGAGCGGCGCGTCGACTACGGCAAGCTCATGCGAGCCCCGCACGACGCTGACTCGTCGGGTCCCCAGCACCTTTCCCAACTCGCCGGATGGCACCGTCTGCGGCCCGGGCTGCGCGGCCGTTCCCGGCGCAGGTTGCGGATAAGCAGTCGACCTCGCGGTATGAAACGACACGTGACCCTCGACTTTCTGCATCACCTGATGGATGTGACCGTTCAGCACCGTGACGGATCCGAACTTTCGCAGCGAGGCCATCGCTCGCGCGGCGTCGGCCGTGCCCCAGCCCCACGGCTCGTACACCGTCCACAGCGGGATGTGAGCGAAGACCACGATGGGCGTGCTCGCCGCGACGCCTCTGAGATCCTTTTCCAGCCAGGCGAGTTGCTCGTCGCCCAGCGACGGCATGCTGCCGGCCGCGAAGTTCGAGACGTTGTTCAGGCCGACGAAGTGGACGCCGCGATCCTTGAAACTGTAGTAAGCCCGGCCGTCCGTTGCGCGGCCGTAGCGCTGCAGATAGCCGCTCAGTCCGTTGTCGAGCGCGTCGTGCTCGCCCGGCACGTAGTGAATGCGATCGACCTGCAGCTCCTTGAGAACCTCGGCGGCCTGATCGAACTCCGCGGCTTTTGACAGATGAGTGATGTCGCCCGTGTGCAGCACGAAAGCGGGCTGCACTGTGTTGATCTCGCCGATCGCGCGCCGCAGCGTGCCGATGACGTCGGGGTTCGCTTCCTTGCCGAAGCCGATGTGCGTATCGCTGATCTGCGCGAAAGTAAATTGTCTGGCGGCAGCGTCCGCGACCTTGGGATCGTTCGCCATGCCCAGTGCGCGCGGAATGCCGCCCGCCAGGCCCCAGACGATGCCCGCGCCGGACCAGGCGCCGAGGCACTTCAGCGCTCCGCGCCGCGTGAACATTGCACGGTTGTAATCTTCGTCGCTCATCGCTCTCGCCCTCGGTGTGTGTGTCGTGAACAGAAGATCGATCGACACGCGAATTTATTCCCGAGCGCGAGCGCCAACGAATCAAGCGCGCAAAACGGCTCACATTAAATCGTAGGAGATCTTGCGAGGCCGAACGTAAGTCATGCGAGATGACTGCCAGCAGTGCTGCAACGGATGGCAGCACTCCAGACTTTCTGCGCGCTACAGGCGCAATCTTTTTTTCATTCCACAGATACGTTGATCAGGAGAGTCCCATGAGGAAGTACGTTTCGGCCGCGATCGGCACGCTCGGCACGATCGGTTGCATGCTCGCTTTGCCGGGAACCGCAACGGCGGCGAGCAGCCTCAGTTTCGCTATGGCCCGCTCGGCAGCCGTCGAGAATGCGGGTTGCGCATTGGATGCCAAGGCACGGATCACCGTCAATTCACTCGGACCGGTCGAGGTCATGCACGTGGAGGCAACCGGCCTGCCGCCGAATCAGGAATTCGATCTGTTCGTGATCCAGCAGGCGAATGCTCCGTTCGGCATGTCCTGGTATCAGGGCGACATGGAGAGCAACGCCAGCGGGCGAGCCGTCGGTGAATTCATCGGCCGGTTCAATCGCGAGACCTTCATCGTGGCGCCGGGCCCGCTTGCAGCGCCTGTCGTGCATCACAACCCGCCGTTCCCGGATGCTGCCACCAATCCTGTGACTGCTCCGATCCACACCTTCCACGTGGGCCTCTGGTTCGGCTCGCCGGAGGCGGCGGTCGCAGCGGGATGCCCGAACACGACTACGCCGTTCAATGGCGATCACACGGCAGGGATTCAGGTGCTGAGCACGCGCAACTTCACTGGGAGTGGGCCCTTGCGCAATCTGGCTCCGTAGCCAATCGCCTCAGAACGTGAGGTGATTAGCCGGTTAAATCACCTCACGCTCTCGTCCAGTCACTGCATCCAGTAGCGCATGCCGCTCGCGCGCAGCATCTGCTCGGCATTTTCACCCTGGAGCATCGCAAGCGTCGTGATCGTGCCGGCTTGCGTGCAGGTGTCGGCTGCGACAGTGATCGAATGCGGCGCGTTGCGCACCGGCCAACCCGTGCGTGCGTCGAGAATGTGGGAATAGCGATGACCGCCGCGGAATACGAAGCGTCGCGAGTCGCCGCTGGTGGCGAGCGCGCCGCGCGTTAGCTGCACGACACGATCCGCCGCACCCATCCGCGTGCAGTTCTCGATTCCGACGCGCCACTGTTTGCCCCCCTGGCGCGCGTTGCGGACGGCCACGTCCCCGCCGAAATTGATCAAGCAGCTCAGTCCGGGAGCAATCCTTTCCGCCAGCAGTGCCGCTGCATCCACGGCGTATTCCTTGCCGATGCCGCCGAGGTCGATCTGCATTCCCCGCTGCAGCTTGAGTATCGGACGCCGCCACTCGACCTTGTGCCAGCCGACCGATTCGAGCAGCGCATCGAGCTGCAGCTGCGAAGGCACGTGCTCGCCGCCGTCGAACGTCCACGCCTTGCGCAACACGCCCGAGGTGATGTCGAACGCGCCATCCGACAGTCGAGTGAGCGTGGCGGCAAAGTCGAGCAGGTTCGCGCATTCGTCGTCGACCACGGTTTCGCAGCCGGCGTTTTCGTTGATGTTGTGGACTGCGCTGTCGATGCGATAGCGGCTGAACCTGCGCTCGATGCGCCACGCTTCGGCCGCGACGGCATTCAGGACCTGCTGCGCCAGCGAGGACGGCCCATTATCGATGAGAACCTCGCACGGGCTCGCCATCGCGACGAAGCGTCCGACCCAGTGATCGGTATCGCGTGTCAGCGTGGCGGCGCACGAAGCGTTCACAAACTGAAGCGGTAGCCGAATTGCACGATGATCGCGCTCAGGTCCGGGTACTGCTCGCGATTCGCCTGGTTGCCGATGATCTGCTCCCGCGGCACCGTGCCGTTCTGCTGGTAGTACTCGGCGCGAATGCTCCATTCGTTGCCGCTCGCGGTGCCGTGGCCATACTTGATGCCGATCGTGGTCGCATCGAAGTCGCCGAGGCGGAAGTCGGCGGATGCGTAGCGGGGAAGCGCTGCGCCGCTGACGAGGCTCGCTCGGTAGAAGTCAGCCGCGCTCTGAGTGTAGTAGCGCAGCTGCGGTTCGATATAGCCGGCACCCAGCGGCCAACGCAAGCGCACCTCGAGGGTGTTCGAGTCGATGCCCCAGTCGTCGGTCATGTAGCGGTAGGCGAGGTGCATGACTGGCGTACCGAACGCGTGCTTCACCTCGGCGTAGAGACTCTGCTTGGTGCGTTTGTCGGGCCGGCTTTCGAACAGGTAGACACCGTCCGGGCCCTGGCCGATGGGCGCGCGAGCGAGCGTGTCGCCGGTCAGCGGGTCGACGACGCTCAACAGCTTGTACGGATCGTTGAGGTAGCCGCTCGAATCGCTGTACGAATAGTTCACGCGCAATACGGTGGTCCGGTTCAACACTTGCGTGAAGCCGAGCAGCAGGTCCAGGACGTCCTTGCTCTCGCCGCCGCCGCGCTTGTTGCCGTTGTTGCCGACGTCGAGCATCTGCGACAGCGGCAGGGGCCGGCCGCCCACGGGATCGACATCGTCCTGCGACCAGGCGACGCCGGCACTGAGCGTCGTGTTGCGCTTGTTGAAGTCGCGCGCAAGCGCAAGGTTCGCGCCCAGGTGCGTGTAATCGTACTCGGTGGAGAAGCCGACGCCTGCGGAGAACGTATAGAGACGCGCGAGCGGCTGCGTCCAACTCGCGTTGAGAGCGAAGCGTGTGTCGAGAAATGTGTCGTCCAGCGGCACGTCGCCGGCAGCCGTCGTGTACACCGCACGTCCCGAAGGGCTGGTGAATGTCTGCGGCCGGTTCAGAGCGATCGCGCCGCTCGCCGAGGCGCCGGTCAACGTGTCTGCTGTGAGGGTCGCAGAAAGCTTGCGCTCGTCGCCGAAGTCGCGCAGCGCTGCAACGGCGGCACTGATGTCGCGGACGCGATCGTCGCTCTCGCCGTAGTACAAGAGAGTTGAGTCGAACGACCAGCCGCTGCCGCTGCCTTCTTCCTGTGCCGCAACCGGTGTTGTGACTGCCGAGCCGAGCAGGGCACAAGTGGCTGCGGCCAGTGCGGCGCTCAGATTTTCGTTGTCCTTCATGATGTGTGGTTCAGTTGCAGCCGCAGCCGCCGCCGCCAAAGCCGCGACCGCCGCTCGAGGCTTCTTTGCTGAAATAGATGTGGTCGTCGATGGCCGCGTCGAGCGGTGCGCTATCGAGCGACATCTCGGGCCGCGCGAGCACGTCCCGCTCCCAAGGCTGGACGCCGGCGCAGCCGGCCAGCCCGAGCAGGACCAGGAAAAGTGGGATCTTCTTCATCGAGTCGCCTCCAGGAGTTTCTGCAGCTCCGCCTCACGCTCCGCGCGCAGGGCGTTACGAAAACCGACGTGACGTCCCGCGACCTCGCCGTTCGGACCGATGACATACGACACCGGCATGCCGGGCAGGTCGTAGCGGGTGGCGAGGGCGCCGGCAGGATCGTAGACGATCCGAAACTGAGCTGGCACCTCATTCAGGAACCGCTCGGCGTCCGCGCGCTCGCGATCCACGTTCACGCCGATGACGACCAGCCCGCGTGCGGCGTACTTGGCCTGCATCTCGTTGAGCCAGGGAAAGGAATGGCGGCAAGGTTCGCACCAGGAGGCCCAGAAGTCGACCAGAATCACCTTGCCGCGCAGGCTCGCCAGGTCGAGCGGATCTGTCGCATCAGCGGCTGCAGCAGTCAGCGCAAGGCAGCCGAGGATGAGTGCCAATACCATTCGGGGGATTGCGACAGTCGTGATCCGGTTTTTTCGCATGGCAAGCCTGACAAACACACCGGCCGTTGGACGCGAGCGCCGGGGAGAATCAATCGGCGGGTCGCTCCAGCCGCTGCAATGCCGCCAACAGGAATTTGAGCTCGGCGGCCGTGAACAGCGAGGTGAAGCGCTCCTCGTGCCTGGCGATCCGCGCCTTCGCCTTGCGCAGCGTGTTCTGACCAGCGGGTGTCAAGTAGAGCTCCTGGCGGCGGCGGTCGTCGGTCGAACGCTTGCGAATGACCAGACCGCGCTCTTCGTTGCGGTCGACGATCGCCATCATCGTTGCACGATCGATATCGAGGGCCGCAGCCACCGATACCTGCGCGACGCCGGGGTTGCTGTTGATCAGCCACAACGTTGCAGTCTGCTTCTGCGTGAGGCCCAGGTCGGCGAGCGCCGCGATGAAATCCCGATGCATCGCGATTTCCGCGCGCCGCAGCCGATAGCCGAGGAAGCCGTCGAGCTCTTCGCTCATCACGCCCGGATCGTCGAGCTCCTCCGCCGGCTCCTGCGCTTTTCTGCTCGCATTGCGCGCCATCGTCGTTCTCTCGCGGCAGCTGCCGCCGCCTTGCTTGCCATTTAGTTCACCACACGAATAGTATGTGTCACATACTAATTTGTCGAGACGGGGCGGATGGTCGTTTCTCCCAAGGATGAGCTGTCGTGGGTCGCAGATCCGTTCCGCACCAGGTTCGAGCGACGCAGCGACGGCGCCTTGCTGCTGCAGCCGCAGGGCTCGCTGCCCGCGTATCCGCCGCGCTTCATGGATTTCCTCAAGCAGTGGGCCACGCGCGCGTCGCTGCGGACTGCGGTCGCTCGACGTGTCGCGGGCGGGGAATGGCAGCGTGTCAGCTACGGTGAGTTGCTCGAGCGCGTGCGTCGTGTCGCAGCTGGTCTGGTGACGCGGAATCTCTCGGCGCAGCGGCCGATTCTGATTCTGTCCGGCAACAGCATCGAGCATCTGGTGCTCGCGTACGCCGCCATGTGGGCCGGCATTCCGTACTGCCCGATGTCGCCATCGTATTCGCTCGCCTCGTCGGATCTCGGCAAGGCGCGCCACATCGTCGAGCTGCTCACGCCGGGCATGATCGCCGCGTTCGACACTGCGTCCTTCGAGCGAGTGCTGACTCAGCTCGATCTGCGCGAAGTGGAGATCGTCGGCGATGCGCCGGTGGCGGGTCGCGCGGTCACGAGCCTGCAGGCTCTCGAGGCGTCGGTCACCAGGGAGCTCGATATCCGCCATCGGAGTACCGGCGCCGACACGATCCTGAGATTCTTGCTGACATCGGGCTCGACCGGCCTGCCCAAGGTCGTGATCACCACCAATCGCACGGTGTGCAGCAACGCGATGATGCAGCGTCAGGCCATGCCGTTCTTTGCGGATCAAGCGCCGGTGCTCGTGGACTGGCTGCCGTGGAATCACATTTTCGGCGGCAGCCACAATGTCGGGCTCGTGCTCAGCAACGGCGGCACGCTCTACATCGATGACGGCAGGCCGACGCCGGCGGGGATGGGCGAAACGCTGCGCAATCTGCGCGAGATTTCACCGACGGTGTACTTCAACGTGCCCAAGGGCTTCGAAATGCTGGCACAGTGTCTGCCGGCAGACGATCACCTGCGCGGCAGCTTCTATCGCTGGCTGCGCGCGTACTTTTTCGCGGGCGCCTCGCTCGGTCAGCACACCTGGAATGTGCTCGATGCAATGTCGACGCGCGAGCGCGGAGTGAAGGTCCCGATGCTGTCTGGTCTCGGTGCCACCGAGACCGGGCCTGCTGTGACGTTCACGACGCCCGCGATGGGCCGCAGCGGCGCCGTCGGTTTGCCCGTCAAGGGCTCGCTGGTGAAGCTGGTTGCAGTCGAGGAGAAGCTGGAGATTCGCGTGCGCAGCCCGAGCGTCACGCCCGGATACTGGCGCGAGCCGGCGCTTACAGCAGCGGCTTTCGACGACGAGGGCTTCTATCGCCTCGGGGATGCCGTGCGCCTGATCGACGAGCGCGATCCGACGCGCGGCCTGATTTTCGACGGCCGGATCAGCGAAGACTTCAAGCTCTCGAACGGTAGCTGGGTGAGCGTCGGGCCGCTGCGCGCCGACCTGATCGGCGCGCTCGCGCCGTTCGCGCAGGACGTAGTCATTGCCGGCCACGATGCGGACTATCTGGCCGCTTTGATCGTTCCTGACGCGACAGCGTGTGCACAGGTGCAATCCGACGTTCTGCTCGGGGAACTGCAGAGCCGCTTGCGCATGTATGCAGAGAGGAGTGCAGCGAGCACTCGGAGCATCCGGCGCGCAGTGCTGCTGCCTACGCCGCCTTCGCTCGATCACGGCGAGATTACGGACAAGGGCTCGATCAATCAGCGTGCAGTGCTGCGGTATCGCGCCGATCTGGTTGCCGCACTGTACGCGCCGGCGCCGGTCGAATACGTCATCGTGATCGACGACCGCTAGCGATCTCAGTCGCGCAGCGCGAACACGACCAGCTTCGTGTCCAGCTTTGAGAGAGTCGAATCGTGTCCGCCGGCCGCGATGGCGACCATCTGTCTGCCTCGCGCGCTCATATATATGAGAGGCGTGGCGCGTGCACTGGTCGGCAGCTGGCCTTTCCACAGCTCCTTTCCGGTTCGTGTTTCGAATGCACGCAGATAAGGTTCGAGCGAGGCACCGATGAAGACGACGCCGGTCTGCGTCGTCGCGGGCCCGCCGAGATTCAGGCCCAGCGGCGCTCGCCAGGCGATGTCGCCGCTGTCTGCATTGATCGCGACGAGCTCGCCCCATGGTGGCGCCGTGCACGGCTTGCCCGACGGGGAGCGAAAGAACTCGCGCGACATCGCGAACGGCGTGCCGTCCTGTTCCGTCGTTTCGCGCGCCGGAAAATTCTTCCGCGCCTCGTCGAAGCCCGCGCGCGGAATCAGGCGAATGATCGCGGGCAGTCGATTGACGGGCGCGATCAACAGTCGCTGCGTCGAGTCCCACGCGAAGCCGCCCCAATGCAGGCCGCCGATGTTGCCCGGGACGTGCAAGCTGCCGCGCAGGCTCGGAGGCGTGAACACACCTTCGTTGCGCAGGGCGCGGAACGTCTGGCGGCAACCCGCCAGATCCTCGGGCGTCTCGCCCCACAAATCTTCTTCCGTCACCTGCTGCGGCACGAGGTTCGCCGGTTTCGTCGGAAAGGGTTGAGTGGCCGCGGCCTGCTCGCCGCTCACGTCGCTGCGGGGAACGGGCTTTTCAACGACTGGAAACAACGGCGTGCCAGTCAGTCGATTCAGCAGGAACACGTGGCCCGATTTGTTGCCGATAGCGACTGCGGGTCCATCGCGGCCCGGATAGAGCAGGGGAGGCGTCGTGGTGTCGTAGTCCCACAGGTCGTGATGGACCAGCTGGAAGTGCCAGGCACGCTCGCCGGTGCGCGCATTCACGGCGACCAGCGAATTGGCGTAGAGATCGTCGCCGGGCCGCAAGCCGCCGAAGTAGTCCGGGCTTGCGCTGCCAGTCGGCAGGTAGGCGAGGCCGCTCGCGTCGTCGACCACGATGCGTGACCACGCGTTCGCACCGCCGGTCTTTGCTGCTGCCGGCAGCGGATGAAACGTCCAGCGCAAGGCACCGGTCTCGGCATCGAAGGCGCGCACTTCACCCGAAGCCATCTGCGCGCGACCGTTGTCCGCGACGGAAGAGCCGACGATCACCAGATCGCGATAAATCGCCGGCGGCGACGTGACACCGTATTCGCCGTGCCATTCGGGCTGATGTCGTAGCCCGCGAGTCAGGTTTATCCGGCCGTCGTGACCGAAGCCGGCGCAGAACCGCCCGCTCGCGCGCTCCAGGCAGACGAGCCGGCCATCGACCGTCCCTACGTACAGTCGTGTGCCACGAAGGGTGGGGCCACGGTTCGCAAAGTCGGAGTAGTCGGTATCGCGCCGGATCTGCAGGTCGACCTTCCAGAGCTGCCGGCCCGTGTCTGCGTCGAGCGCAGTTACAGTGCCGAGCGGAGTCGACAGGTAGAGTGCGCCGTCCGCGTAGACCGGCGTCGCTTCGAACGAGGGGCGGTCGGCGCCGGGGGCAAGCGCTTCGGTCGAGTCGCCGGTGTCGTAGACCCAAGCCACCTCAAGGCGGCCGACGTTGGCGGGCACGATTTGTTCGGTCGACGCGTGCGCGCCACAGACTACCCAAGCAAGCAGGATCGGCAGAGCTTTCATAGCACCACGCTGCGCATTCCAGGGCTTCGAATCCACCGCGAAGTGACCGATCGCCGTCCGCGCGGGGCGAGCGGCTGGATGCAGTGACGATTCGCGAGCGACACCCGTCACGCGGCGGCTAGAATCCGCCGATGTCCGCGCCTGCGAACTCGATGCTCGATCGCTATTTGCGCCACCGACGCATCTGGGAAATCGCTCTGTGGACGACGTGGTACCTGCTCGACGCTGCGGGCAACAGCGTCGTTGTGCTCATGGACTTCGAGCGCCGCGACCTGTCAGTCGACTGGTGGGAACCGGTGGTGTGGGAATACTCGAGCGCGCTCATGCTGCTCGCGCTGGTGCCGGCCCAGCTGGCATTCGATCACCGCTTTCCCTTTCGCGCCGCGACCTGGCGGCGAGCAGTGGCGGCGCATCTGATCGCGACGATTCCCTATTCGCTGATTCACGTGTTCGGCATGGTCGGTCTACGTCACCTCGCTTACGGCGCCGTGGCCTCGCGATATGAGTTCGGCTACTGGCCGAAGGAACTCCTCTATGAATACCTCAAGGACGTCCGCACGTATGCCTACACTGTGACCGTCATCTACTTGTACCGACTGTTGCTGCTGCGTCTGCGGGGCGAGGCCCGGCTGCTCACCGCGCCCGACACCGGGCCGCCCGCCGAAGCGATCGAGCGGCCGAGCCGCTTCCTGGTCCGCAAGCTCGGCGCCGAATTCCTGGTGGCCGCGCACGACATCGAGTTCCTGGAGGCGGCGGAGAACTACGTGAATCTGCATGTGCGCGGCCGCGTCTATCCGCTGCGCTCGACGATGACTGCGATCCAGGATCGACTCGATCCTGCGCGCTTCGTGCGCGTCCATCGCAGCTACATCGTGAACCTCGACTTCCTCGATCAGATCGAGCCGCTGGACACGGGCGATGCGCGGCTGCTGCTCAAGAACGGTTCGCGCGTGCCGTGCAGCCGCCGCTATCGCAGCGCCTTGCGACAGCAGTAGCTTCTGCGGAAATCAGGCGTGCAGAGTCAGCACAGGGCAACGAACATCCCTGAGCACTCTGGCGGCAGTGTTGCCGCGGAGCGCATCGAGGAAGCCATGCGGGCCTTCGGTTGTCATCACGACGAGGTCCGAGCCCGCGGCCGCGGCCGTCTGTACGATGACTTCGACCGGGTCGCCTTTCAATACATGCACCGTCCATTCCCAATCGGCCTCCGCAGGGATCTGCAATGGCGGCATGTCCTCGGCATCTCCGACGTGCAACAGGTTCACTCTGCCCGCCGGCAGCGCAAGGCTGCGGATCATGCGCGCAACTGCTTCGATCGCGGGCTCGGGTCGCGGCTTGGCGGTCACTGGGACTAGGATCTTGCGCAGCGAGATCGCGCCGTCCTTGTGAGCCACGAAACCGGGCACGCCGTACGGCAGATACAGCGTCATCGACTCTGCCGCGTGCGCGATCGGCTCCGCGACTCGCTTGTGTTGCCAGCGCACGCGGCCTTCGTACTGATGAACGGCGAGCACCACCAGATCGGCGGGATGCTTGCTCAGAAAGTCGACGGACGCGGTGACCGGCGAGCGATTGCTGGCAATGACCTTCTGGACTTTGATGCCGAGATCGGCCACTGCGCTCTTGTCGCTGCCCTTCAGGATCAGGCCCCATCGTTCCAGCGTGTCGCGCACGCCGGGGAAGTCGGCCCAGTCGGCATCGTAGCCGGAGTCCACGTGCAGCATCGTGAACTCGGCCTTGGAGACGAGTGCGATCCGCAGCGCGTGCTCGAACGCAACCTCGCTGGCCTCGGAAAAATCCGACGGATGAAAGATGGATTCGATTCGCCTCATCGTGTGCTCGCCTGCCGCCCGGGCTCGATCGCGGCTTCCTGCTTCCAGCTCGAATCAGGATCGAACGCCGCGATGGCGCCGGCGGCCTTGGCCGTCTCGGGCCCCAGGTCCTTCGAATACACGACGCCGTCGTGATTCACGATGAAGGACATGACGCCGGAGTTGCCGTACTCGACCGGGAAAGCGATCAGCGCGAAGCCGCCGAGCATCTTGCCCTTGACGAGGTAGTCGTAAGCACCGCCTGCAGCGCTTGGGCCCTGCGCCGTCAGCAGTCGGTAGATGTAGCCGCGATAGCCTTTGCTGGCGGCAACGCCTTGCTCGAAGTAGCCCTCACTGCGCGCGCGTGCGAACTGCTCGCCGAGCGGACTCGGCAGCTCATCGCCCGTGGTCGGCCAGTACAAGCCGTCCTTGTGGCCTTCGGAGCTCGCCAGCTTCTGCGCATACTGCAGCAGCGGCTCCTCTTGCGGATTGCGAGCGTAGTACTCGCGCTCGGCGTCGACGAACGCGAGGCACGCCTGGATCGCGTCGAGCTCGTTCTCGCCGACTCGTCGGCTGATGATTTCGTCCGCGCCGGCCGAGCTGTCGAAGCTCCAGCGATTGCCGTGCTGCTGGATAGGGAAGGGGAAGGGCCATTTGTCCTCGCCGACTTGCAGCGTCGCCGTGCCTTCGGTCGTGCTGTCGAACACATGCCCGGCTTCATACGCGTGCAGGAATCGCTCCCGCGCCTGGCGGTTCCGGACCGGATCGCCGGAATCGATCACGGGTTCTGCGTCCGCACCGAGGACCGCCAGCAGTTCGCGCGTGTCTTCCGCGCGGACAGCAGTGACCAACGCCTGAGTTGCCTCCTCGGGCGAGGCGAAATCCCTCTGTGAAACCGCTCGACTGCACCCGACCAGCGCTGTCGCGATACTGACCAAGAGTATGAGTGCGCGCATGTGCTGGTCCCGCCGCTTCAGCGACGCCTCCCGCCACCGCCGCCGCGGCTCGACGATCCCCGGCTGCTGTACTGCCGCGCGCTCGAGCCGCGGTCGACGTTCTTGAATGCGTCGGAGGATCTGGACGAGGAGGCGCTTGTATCGCGGCTCTGTGCCGAGTTGAGGTCGCGCTGACTGGCGCTCGTGTCGCGAGTGCCGCTGGTCCCGCCGCTCAGGTCGCGATAGTTATTACCGCCGCCAACGTCGCGAGTGCCGCTGCTCGCGCCCAGATCGCGAGTGCCGCTCACGTCGCGCTGGGATAGTCCCTCGCGCGACATGTCGTTGCGCCCTTGGTCCGCGCGGCCGCGGAAATCCTCGCGCGAGCTCACCGACTCGCGGCTGCTGCCGCGATTGTATTTCTGCTGCGTCGCCGAGTCGCGGTAGCCCACGCCCTGCCGGTGCTCAGGGCTGTGCTGCCACTTGCCGTTGTTCCCGCCGTTGTTCCTGCCGTTGTTGATTTCGTTGCGGTTGAATTCGTTGCGATTGAAGTTGTTGTAGCGATTGACGTCGATGTCGATATCGTTGCCGCCCCAATTGCAGTTGCCCCAGATCGCGCCGCCGACGACCACGCCGACGCTGAACGAGAAGAACGCCGCGCCCGGCGCGTAGTAGGGCGGGTAGTAGTAGTAAGGAGGATACGCGGGGTATGGCCACGCGCCGTAGACCACCGTCGGGTTGTACGTCGGCACGTAGACGACTTCAGGATCTTTCGACTCGATGATGATGATCTGCGGGGCGGGGGCACCCGCCGGAGCCGCCTCCGTCTTGACCGTCTGCTCCTTGCCGCTCTTCAGATTGCCGGCCTCCTTCGCCTTGACGCGCAGACGCTGCACGGCATCCATCACGTCCTTCTGTTGCGCGAGGAACGCGTCGCCCAGCTTCTGCGTCCAGTCGAGCTTCTCGTTCATCATCGTCAGCACGTCGGGAAACGCGACCAGGGATTTCACGCTCGCATCCCAGGTCTCTTTCTCCACTGCCTTCGAGACCGCGTCGCCCTTCACGTCCGGATGTTCCTTGGACCAGCGCGCCGCCTGCACTATCTCCAGCGGATAAGTTGAAGCCATGAAGACCTGCGCCAGCAGCGAATCCGGATAGAGCGCTATCGGCGCGACGATCTGTTCCAGCTCTTCCGGCTTGAACGGTTGCTTCGCTTCCTCCGCGCACAGCGCCGGCCCGGCGAAGAAGCAGCTCGCCATGATCGACCAGATGAGGCGCGCTGCGAGGTTCATTCGTGCGCGCTACCTGCTTTGGGCAACTTGGCCGCCATGGCTGCATAGGTCGAGCGTGCTTTGCGCAGAGCTTCCGCGGGAGTGGTCGCGGCGCCGTTCGAGGTCGCCTGCCACAGCGCGCGCTTGGTCTTGGCATCGCGCAGCGACATCATCAGATCGCCTTCACGCCCGACACCTGAAGGTGGAATCTCCGAGGCCGGCGGCGTGAAGGGCCGTCCGGCATCGAGCACCGATGTGTCGACTTGGTGCAGCGCGCCGCCGCCAGAGCTGCTCGCCTCGGGAAGCGTCACCCTGCTCATCGCTGCCAGCCCCACCAGCACATCTGCATCGGTCGCTTCCTTGTAACCACGCCTCTCGAGCGCACTCACCGCGGCCCCACGCAATTTCCTGGAAACCTCTGCGCGCTGTTCCTCACTGATCTCGGTCGCGAACACGAACTGCTCTTCATCGATGCGAAAGCTCTTGAACGGCGGCAGCGTCGCCGGATCGCCCGACATCTGGATCGGATCGGTGCCGCACGCCGTCAGCAGGCAAACCCACAGCGCAACGGTCGTCGATCTCGCGAGCGTCATGCCGACACCGTCTCCGCACGGCGGTTCTTTTTCCATTAGTAGCGCGGGCAGTGGCGTCAGCGATCTGCTGCGGCCGCGCGCGACACGGCGTCGACGAGCGAAAGGCTGGAGAACGGCTTGGTCAGGTAAGCGAAAGCGCCGATGTCGCGCGCCGCGCGCCGATGCATCGCGTCGTCATGCGCCGTGATGACGACGACCGGCGCAGTGAAGCCCGTGGCCACGAGCTTGCGTTGTAAGTCAAACCCGTTCATGTCCGGCAGATGAACGTCGAGCACCAGGCAATCGGCATCGTGCGCCTGGGCGTCGGCGAGCAGCGCGCCGGCAGACATGAAGCTGCGCACGTCGAAGCCAGCCGCCTCCAGCAGCCGGCTCACCGCGAGGTTCACACTGCTGTCGTCCTCGACGATGATGATTGTAGTCACGTGCTTGTACGCCGCAGCGGATGCCACTCTCATACACGGCGTCGCATGCAGCGGCAATCAGTAGCACGGGTCGCGCGGACAGCCCCTCGCATGCGTCGCTCACGGGCCCTTGAAGGGCAGGGTGAAGGCGAAGGATGCGCCGCCACCGTTCCGGTTCTCGGCCCAGATCGCGCCGCCGTGCATCCGCACGATCGAGCGCGCGATCGACAGACCCAGCCCGAGGCCCTCGGTCTTGGTCGTGTAGAACGAATCGAACAGCTTGTCCTTCTTCGCCGGCTCGAAGCCTTCGCCCTTGTCGAGCACCGTGACGGTGAGATGGGGGTGGGCGCCCGGGACGCGCTCGGTGCGGATCTCCAGGACCCGCTGTTCGAGCGGCGTGCTCTTCATCGAGTCCATGGCATTGATGACGAGATTGAGCAGCACTTGTTGGAGGTGCACCGGATCGGCGGAGGCACGCGGCAGCGAGGGATCCAGCGAGGTGCGGATGAGGATGTTGCGGCGGACGGCGTCGGGCAGTACCAGCGAGAGGACGCTCGAAGCCAGTGCATTCACGTCCACGTCCTCGAGCTGCAGCTCGCGCTTGCGCAGCAGGGTCCGCAGGCGACGCACGATGTTGTCGGCGCGCAGATCATCCTGTCGGACATCTTTGAGGATCTCGCGCACCAGGGGCACATTCGGCTGGGGCTGGCTCAGGAGCAGGTCGGCGGTTTCGACGTTGCTGAGGATGGCGCTCAGCGGCTGCGTGACCTCGTGGGCCACAGATGCCGTTATTTCGCCTATCAGGGCCAGCCGGGCCGCATGGGTGATTTCCGCATATTGACGCTGTACGTCGGCGCGGGCGCGCGAGTGGCGCCTGTTCTGCACCAACAGTGCGATGATGAGGACCGTTTGCACAGCCAGCAGTGCGCTCGCCAGGTATTGCAGCGTATCGATGGCCGTCGCTCCCTGAGTTTTCGAACTACATTAGGACGGCCAGAGGCGGCCCCGAATACGTAACTGGGGAACGATCCGGTACGGCCATGCCCGCTCTACCCATTGCAATTGCAACCATCGAGGCGGACAGTGCCAAACCTGGGATAACGGGCCCAACTTACCGGGACGGAAACCCACCAGGCAGAGGGGATGGGAGCGGGACCAGACTTCTGCTGCAGGGAGAACAAATCATGACGATGTACACAGCGGATCAGAGCTCGCTCGCCCCGGCAGCGATGCTCTCGTCCTGGCCGGAGTCCGATGAGGATGTGACTGCCGAGCCTGCGGTTCACGTCATCGATGACGATGACAGTTTTCGCACCGGCATGCTGCGCGTCCTGCGCATCTGCGGTTACCGTGCGATCGGCTATGGCTGCGCCGGTGAGTTCCTGCTGAGACTGCAAGGCGAAGCCGCTGGATGTTGTCTGCTCGACATCACGATGCCGGGCCCGAGCGGTATGGATCTGCTGCGCGCTTTGAAGCAGCGCGGGTCGGCGCCACCGATCATCTTCGTCACTGCGCGCGACGACGTGTTTACCAGTGTCGACGCGATGAAGAAGGGCGCATTCGACTATATCGTCAAGCCGGCGAGCGCGGCGCGAGTGCTTGCTGTGGTGGAGCGTGCGCTGCAAGTCGATGCGAAGCGTGTCGCTGCACGCACGGAGTTGCGCGAGCTGTCGACGCGTTTCGCCACGCTGACGGGCGCCGAGCGAACGATCTTCTCTGGCGTGATCTCGCATCGACTGAACAAGCAGATGGCAGCCGACCTCGGCGCCTGCGAGCGCACCGTGAAAGCGTTGCGCGCTCGCATGATGTCGAAGCTGCGCGCGCGGACGGTGCCGGAGCTGGTACGGGCCGCAGCGGTTCTCGAGCAGGCCGGCATCTTCGTCCAGCAGTCTCCCGGAGGGAGATCGCCTGCCTATCTAGTGTGAGATCGATCTGGTCACAGTCGACGACATGCGGGCTGCGCTGGACAGCGACGAGCTGTTCGTCGAATACCAGCCGATCGTCCTGCTGAGCGACGCTTCCTGCATCGGAGCCGAGGCGCTGGTCCGCTGGCGTCGCGCCGATACGATCCTGCAACCTTCCGAGTTCCTGCGTGCTATCAACAACACGCCGCTGTCGGGCCGGCTGACCTACTGGGTAATGGACACCATCGCCGCAGAGCTCGGCGACTGGCTGGACCAGCATCCGTATGTGCAGGTCAGCATCAACGTACCGCCCGAGATTCTGGGCCGCGGCGGTCTGCATTACGCAGCCGAACGCTCTGGCCTGCAGGCGCGGGTGAACCAGATCGTGTTCGAGGTCACCGAGCACGGCGTGCCGGATCAACTCGGATTACAGGCATTGAACATGATGGCCGAGCGCGGCTTGCGCGTCGCACTCGACGACGTTTCGCTGAACAGCGTGAACCTGGCGTTGCTCGCTCGCTGCAATTTCAGCGTCATCAAGCTCGATCGGCAGCTGACGGCGCAGCTTGCGGCCAACGTGCCACCGCCGCACTGGCTGGCTGCGCTAGGCTCGCTGCTGCGGAACACCGGCCTGAAAGTAGTCGCCGAGGGCGTGGAAACGGACTATCAAGCGACGGTCTTGCACGCAACCGGCGTACAGATGGCGCAGGGCTTCTTCTTCTCGGCCTCTCTCAGTGCGCCCGAGCTGATCGCTTACCACGCCAGCACTTCCTGAGCGCGTTTCTGGTAGGTCTCTGCGGAGAGCCGCAGATTGTTCTGCTCGATGTGGAACGGCGTGCCGGCGACGTAACTCAACGTGCGCGCGACTCCGAACTCGCGCACCAGCGGCCGTAGCAGCAAGTAGCCGCCGTACTTGCGGACATTCTGATAAGCGCTGTCGTCGTTGCGCCAGGCGCGGGCGCGCAGCTCCGCAATGTCGTCCGGCCAGATCTCGGCCAGACGATTTTCGTTGAACATCGGTGCCTTGACCTGCGTCGTATGCGCGGCGATGCCTTGCATCAGCATCTCGCACGGCAGGCGCTCGACGAAATCGAGCGACGTGCACTGTGCATGCGGCCAAGTCTGGTTGCGCGCGCGCGCCGACTCCGTCAGCAACGCCATCCAGAGAGCGTCGTCGACCGTTTCGACGACCGGATACAGGCTGCGCCAAGGCTCGTCGTACCAGGGCCAGTACTGTCGCGCCGACACAGTTGTCGGCGGAGCCACCGCGTACTGCAGGCGCCGCGCGAAGAACAGCGTGTGCGCCTCCGGGTCGTAGAAGGCGACACCAGCGCGGTGCGTGGCCGCCCATTCGCCCGGGTTCAGCATGACGACCCGCAGCTCAGTCACGTATGGCGCAAAGGTCTGGCCGAACGCCAGGTCGATCGCTCGGGCACGATCGCTCACTAGTTGCGCGAACAGTTGCTCGCGCAGCGTTGGCGGATCACTGCGTTGAGTTGCGGGGCTGACTCGCGGGCTGACCGGCGGCGATGCCCACGCCGGGCTGGCAAAGGCCAGAACAAGAGCAAGGGCCAGAACGACACGTGCACGGTAGCGCTGCTGCTGAGCGGCCATGCCTGAATGGTGGGACTGGGTTGGGCGCGCAACAGTCCGTAAGTCGGGCAGTCGGGCTGCCCGCCGGGCAGGAGCGTCGCCGGGCCGCTCAGACCGCCGAGGATCCCGTAGCGGTAGCGCGCAACGCTCCGGCGATCGAGTCGAGCAATCCACGCGCATCGGTTGGTTTCGCAACGACCGCCGCGAACAGCGCCCGGTCCTGAGGCGCGGTCGGAGGAGACGCGGTCAACGCGATGATTGGCATGGACGCCGTACTTGCCTGAGCTTTGATCTGTCGCACGACGTCCAGTGTCGAGTTCCCCGGCATGACCATGTCGATCAGCATCAGCGCCGGACGCGTCGTGGCGAGAACGTCCAATGCCTGGGGAGCACTGTCCGCTTCCAGTACCTCGTAGGCATGCGCCCGCAAAAGCCGCCCGAGGCTGCGGCGGATGCTCGGGTCGTCATCGACGAGAAGGATGGGCGTGCTCAAGGGCGGGGGCATATCATTCGGCCGAAGCGGTCAACCTAGTAGAAACCAACGATAACGAATGCGAGCCGCGTCGAACTTCAGAAGCCATTCACTCTGCGACGCCCATGCTGCGACCAAGTTCGCACTGTCAACGGCGTGGCGATCGATTAATGTTGCGCTGCCGCGGTGTGGTCATGCATGTTCATGAAACCAACTCGGGTGGCACGGCGTACCAACTTGCATATTAAGACCTGGGAGTAGTCGGGGTGGGCACAGCTGATCGGGCTTGGCCGCCGCCACGCATCGAGGTGCTGCAGGCGGCAATGTTGCTGTTAGCGCTGGCGCTGGCGTACTACGTGGGCGTGCATATCGGGCTTGCGTTCACGCCGCGCGACTATGCTGTCTCGCTGCTCTGGCCGCCGAACGCGATCCTCCTTGCCGCCCTGCTGCTGTGTCCGCCGCGGGCCTGGGTGTGGCCGCTCCTCGCGGTGTTGCCCGCGCATTTGATCTCCGAAGTCCCGTCCGGCGTGCCGCTGGCAATGGCCGTCTTGTGGTACCTGAGCAATGCCAGTGAGGCATTGGTCGCAGCCGGCATCATCTATTACCTGCTCGGCGAACCGCCGCGATTCGCTCGGGTCCGCCATGTCATCGTGTACCTCGCCGCGGGGGTGCTGTGCGCTCCCGTGTTGTCATCGTTCCTGGATGCAGCGTTCGTGGCTTGGACGGGGTGGCGGTACGACGGTGATTACTGGGGCGTGTTCCGTTCCCGGCTACCGTCGAATGCACTCGCAGCGCTGATCGTCCCGCCGCTCGCAATCCTGTTTCGCGACAGCGTCCGACAGCTGCGAAGCGTCAGCCCCATCCGGTGGTTGGAAGCTGCCGTGCTGCTGTCGGCGCTCGGTGCCGTCAGCTTCGTCGTTTTCCATCAACCGAAGTCGCCAGCCGAGGCTGCAGTCTTCGTTTATGCGCCGCTGCCGCTGCTCATATGGGCCGCGGTTCGTACCGGCGTGGGCGGAGTGAGTGCCAGCATCGCGCTGCTAGCGCTCGTCGCCATCACGGGCACGTTGCACGGAACCGGCCCGTTCGTACTGCCCAGGCTGGCCACGTCGATGCTGTCGCTGCAGATATTTCTGATCGTGGCCGGATCCACGCTGATGGTGTTGGCCGCTGCGCTGGCCGAGTTGCACAGAGCGCGGATCGCGGCTCTGCGCAGCAAGGCGCGCCTGAATCTCGCGCTCAACGCCGCACGCCTGGGTACCTGGGAATGGCGAATGCAAAGCGATCGGATCACCTGGCACTTTGCCGGCCGCTGGGGCCCGATCCTCTCGGGCATGGTCGCATCGCATGCGGAGCTGATCGACACTGCGCACCCAAGCGATCGCACGCGACTATTGGCAGCGACGCGTGCTGCTCGTGAGCAAGGCGACGACGGCGATGTGGAATGGCGCTTCCACTGCAACGGCCGTGTCCGGTGGATCCGTGCCTTGGGCAAAGTACAACGCGACGCCGCCGGCAGGCCGCGCTCGATGATCGGAGTCTGTGTCGACATCACCCGACGCAAGAACCAGGAAATCGACCAGCGCACCCAGCGCGAGAAGCTGGTGCATCTGACGCTGGGTGCAACGGTCGGCGAGCTTGCAGGCACGCTCGCCCACGAGATGGCCCAGCCGCTGGCCGCCATCATGCTCAATGCCACGGTCGCACAGCAGGAAGCGCAGAAGGCGAATCCGGATCTGCCGGAGTTGCGCGCGATCCTTGCAGATATCGTGGCGGACGATCAGCGTGCCGCGGACGTGATTCATCGGCTGCATACGTTGCTGCCGCGCGGGCCGGTGGAGCGGGAGTCGGTGCAGGTGGCGGATTGCATCCACGACATCCTGGCGCTGGAGCACAGCGACCTCATCGCGCGCAATGTTACGGCCGAGCTGGATCTCGAGCCGCAGTTGCCGCTCGTGACCGCGACGCCAGCCCAGTTGCAGCAGGTATTGCTCAACCTCATCGTGAATGCATGCCAGGCGATGGCGGGAATGCCTGGCCCGCGGCACTTGCGCATCGCGGCCCGTCATGTGTCCGGTGAGATCCACGTGGCGGTGAGCGACAACGGCCCGGGGGTGGCGGATTTCGAGCGCGTCTTCGAGCCGTTCTTCTCGAGTCACGAGCTTGTCGGCCTGGGACTTTCGGTCGCGCGCTCGATCGTCCTCGCGCACGGCGGCCGGCTGTGGGGCGTGAACGGCGCGGGGGGTGGCGCGACGTTTTGTATCGCTTTACCGGTGTCGAATGCGACGACGGCCGAGGTTGCCGACGCCGCTGCCTTCAGCTCGCGGGCATGAAATAGAACATCATCGCGATGATCGCGTAGAGCGTGACCAGTTGCGCGCCCTTGAACCAGTTGGTGCGCCCATCCGCGCACACGAGTGCGCCTACCAGCACGCCGAGGAACAGCGAGCCGACCTCGGCACGACTGAATGAGAGCTCCAGCGGCTGCGGTGCGATGAAGTAACTCGCGAATACCAGTACGGGCGCAACGAACAGCGCGATCTGGATGGAGCTGCCGAGCGCGATTCCCAGCGACAGATCCATCTTGTTCTTCATCGCCACAGCGATCGCCGAGCCGCTTTCCGCCGCACCGCCGATGACGGCGAGCAACACGATGCCCATGAATACGGACGACATGCCGAGCGCCTTGCCGGTACTTTCCGCAGCGCCGACCAGAATCTCGCTCATCCACGCTGCGAGCACGGCCGCTCCGATCAGCGTTCCGACGGCCCGCGGGACACTCCATGCCTTTTCGGCATGATGGTCCTCGGCCGCCGCTCCCTGTTCGACGCTCTCGAACCAGCCGGGGTGCGTCTTCAACGAGAACAGGAGATACAGCACGTAGGCGAACAGCAGCGCGCCGGCAATGCCGACATTGAGCAGCTGCTCCTCTCGCATCGTGCCCTCGGGAGCGAAGTAGCGGCTGAATGCGCTCGGCACCGCGAGACTCACGGCGGCGAGCAGCATCATCGTGCTGTAGAGGCGCGATGCACCGGCGTTGTACGTCTGATCCTTGTAACGCCACCCGCCGAGCACGAACGCGACGCCCAGGGCGAGAAGGAGATTCGCAAGGATCGCGCCGATGATCGATGCGCGCACCATGTCTACGTAGCCCGCGCGCAGGGCGACCACTGCGATGATCAGCTCGGGCGCGTTGCCGAACGTTGCATTGAGCAGGCCGCCGACGGCGTCGCCGGTGTGCTTCGCCAGATGCTCGGTGGCGTGCACGATCGCGGCCGCGATCGGAATGATTGCCAGCGCAGCCGACAGGAAGATGAGCGGCGCCGGAACATGCGCGTACTCGAGCACGATCGTGACCGGAATGAACGCGAGCAGCCAGTTCACCGACGGTTTCATTGCGGAACTTCCGCGATCCACGCCTTCAGCAGCGTGTAGCTCGCGGCGAGCACGACCGGACCGACGAACAGGCCGATGACGCCGAACGCAATGAGTCCGCCTATGACGCCAGCGATGATCAGCAGCATCGGCAGCTCGACGCCGCGACGGATGAGGATCGGCCGCAGCACGTTGTCGAGCGCGATCACTGGCAGGCTCCAGATCAGCAATGCGGTCCCCCAACCGGGGTGGCCGCTCCAGTACAGCCAGGCCACAGCCGGCGCGAGCACGAGCAACGGCCCGAGCTGCGCTACTGCGAGCACGAACGCGATTGCGGTGAACAGGCCTGGATACGGCACACCGGAAACCCACAGGCCGAGACCGGCGAGCAGAGATTGAACGAGTGCAGTCACCAGCACGCCGAGCGCGACGCTGCGCACTGCCTTCGCCGCGAGCTGAACAGTGTCTTCGGCACGTGTTCCGCCGATGCGATGCGCGAACGCCAGGACGCCGCGTGCAGCGGTTTCACCTGACGCATACAAGATCGCCGCGACGGCGATCGTCAGCAGCATCTGAATCAGCATCGCGCCCAGGCCGCCGGTGAGCGCGAGCACGGAAGCGGTGGCGGAGCGTGCGTAAGGCTTGAGTGTTTCCACCAGCGCTTCGGGCCCGGCAGCAGACAATGCCGCCCACTTCTCGGCGATGCGCTCGCCGACGGCGGGCAGGTTGGCGACCCACGCGGGTGGCGGGCCGAGGCCGCGATCGACCAGGTCGTGTAGCACCGCAGGGCTGCGTTCCGCAGCATCGAACATCGTGCTCACTGCCGTGAGCAACGGGACGACGAACGTCGCGAGCGCGACGAGCGACATCACGACGACCCCCACCCAGCGCCGCCCGCCCGCCGCTTGTTGTACCTTCAGCAGGATCGGCCAGGTCGAGATGACGATCATCGTCGCCCAGGCGATCGCGACCAGGAACGGCAGCAGAATCCACAAGCTGCCTGTCAGCAGCAGCCCGACGGTGATCACCAGCAGCATGATGCGAGTGATTTCGCCGGGCGCGATGACCTTGAGCAGCGTCATTGGCGCAGTCCCGTTTGCGGATAGACGCCGACGAGCCGCGCGATGAGGATGGCCATGAACAGCTGGCCGACGATTCCTTCGACCATTGCTGCTGTCCGGGCCACCGGGGTCAGCGGCACGATGTCACCGAAACCCGACGTGGTCAGCGTACCGAAGCTGAAGTAGAGCAGATCGTTCAGCTGCATCGATCCGCTCTGGTCGCGTATCGCGAACGCCGGTTCGCCGAAGCGATCGATGATCGTGTACAGGACGCTCCACAGCACGCCGATCATCAGGTAGGCGGCAGCTGCACCCCAGAGTCGGTCCGAAGTCAGCACCTGCTGATCGAACACAAAGCGCAGCAGCAGCCCGATCGTCGCCACGTACACGCCTGCGTCCAGGCGCAGGCCCAGGTCGATGTAGGTCGGGTCGCCGCCATGCAGTGCGAGCCAGCGACATGCCAATGCGGGCGCGGCCATCGCAAGTACGACGACGAACGACACGATCGAGCGGCCGACCGCTGCGACGGCAGCCAGCATGACCACTGAGTTGATCACGTAACGAACCATCAGGCCGCCATACTGCGCTTCCACGAACGGGGCGAGCGCGATGAGCGTCAGCAAGGTGACGAACAAATAGAAACAGCGTCCCAGGAACAGTCGGCCCAGTGCGTCGCGCGTTGCGCTTATGGGTGCGCTTACGGACTGGCGCATGGTGCGTTCTGCTAGGGAGAGGCGGGCGCAAAATTTCCGCCCAGCGCGAGGTGTAGATTCACGCGTCCCGCGAGCTCGTCCGTGCGGACGTTGTGCAAGGCGATGCGAGCGTTCTGCGCGTTCATGCGCTGTTGCTCGACTGCCCGCCGGTCCGCGCGGCCGATCCTGAACTGGTTTTCCGTCAACTCGAGCGCGCGAGTCTGATCATTGAGCGCGTCGGTGAGCAATGCAGCGCGCCTCGCAAGCGATGCGCTCGATGCGAGCGCGTTCTCGACATCGCCGATGGCGCGCAGAGAGACCCGTGCATAGTCCGCCAGCGCTTCCTTCTGCTGCAGCGTGCGGATCGACACCTTCGCCGTGATCGCGCCGCCCTGGTACAGAGGCGCCAGGAGGCGCGCGCCGAAGCCGCCTGCCGGGTTCTCGAAGTCTTCCTTGATTGCGAGGACCTCGCTCTCGAAGGCGCCGAAGTTACCGCTCAACGTGATCTGCGGGAGCCTGGCGGCCTTCGCTTCCCCCACCCGATTGAAGGCGGCGGCGACGCGACGTTCGGCGGCGATCACATCCGGCCGCCGCTCCAGCATCTGCAATGGAAGTCCGGCCGCGATGGGTCCCGGCACCGCCAGCAGTTCTGCGCGAGCTTGCACTTCCGCCGCGGGATAACGGCCCACCAGCAGTTCGAGCGCCCGCAGTGCCTGAGTGCGGCCGAGCTCGATCTGTAGCTGCGAGGCCTCCAGCTCTCTCGCAGTCGCACGCGCTACTGCCGTTTCAGCATCGGTGCCGACGCCGACGCGCTCGCGGTCCTGCGCAAGAGAGGTCAGCTGATTCGCCGAGCTCACCATGTCGGTGGCGATCCCCGCGTTTAGTGTGAGCTGCGTGGCGGTGAACCACGCCTTCGCGACCGACGCCGCCAGGGACTGGCGCGCGAAGTTCAGATCCGCCTGCACCGAAAGCAGATCCTGCTCGGCTGCATTGCGTGCGTAACGAACGCGACCCCACAGGTCGAGCTCCCACGACGCAAACAGCATGATCGCTTGCAGCGCCGAGGAGCTGTCGCCGCCGCCACCAGTCTTGCCGCCGCCGGTGCCGAATATGCCCAGCTGGGGGCGCAAAGCCGATTGCGCGATGATCAGGGACTGCGCCGCCTGCTCGACGCGCGCGCCTGCAACGCGCAAGTCGGGATTGTGGGCGATCGCCTCTTGCACGAGTGCATCGAGCTGCGGATCGTTGAACGTGTGCAGCCAGTCCTGCTGCACTGGATCCGCAGAGGTACCAGCTCCCGCCGCCCATTGTCGATCGAGAACGACGTTGGGAAGCGTCTCACGACGCACCTCCTCCGCTGGCGGTGGCGACTGCACGGCGCACGCTGTGAGCAGCGCCGCGATCGAAAGAGGACCGAGAGTGCGCACGCGTTCCCCAACTCTCAATGCAGTTTCAGGATCAGCCAGTCTAGCTTCGTGCCGACGCGCAGGATGATCTTGCGCAGGATGTGGATCGGCTCGCCGCTGTCCGTGTAGATGGCGCCGCCGCCCATCGCGCCCGACGCCAGGAACAAGTCCGTGTCCTTACGATCCTTGAGCAGTCGCACAGCCAGGCTGTTCGGCGGCACCGGCGCGACGCCCGATGCCGTATTCACGCCGCCGATCGGCAGCTGGCCCTGCGCGGTCGCCCACATGATCGAGTCGACCTTGCACTTGATGACCCGGCCCGGGTACATCTTCATTGCGATCTCGGCTTCCTGCCCGGGCTTGATCTTCCGCACTTCGTTCTGCTTGAAGATCATCATGATCCACTGATCGTCCTCGACGAACGTCATCGCCGGCGTGAGCGGCAGCGGCACGGCCATCGCACCGGGCCGCAGGGAGAGAGCGACGACGGTGCCGTTCGCGGGTGCTCGATAGATGGTCTGGTCGAGGCGCCACTTGGCATCTTTCAACTGCGCCTCGGCGCGCGCGATCTGCGCCTTCGCGCTCGCGATCTCGTCCTGGTCGCCGCTGTCCGTCTTGGCGCCGAGCTTCGCCCGGGCCTGCGACTCGGTCGCACTGGCCCCGTCGAGCTGGGCCTTGAGGTTCACCACATTCGTCTGCGCCTGTTCGTAGTCGTACTGGCTGCCGGCGCCCGTCGCTGCGAGCTGCCGCGTCTGCTCCTCGCGCTGTTGCGCAAGTTTCAGTTGCGAAGCGATCGAAGCCTTGGCGCCGCGGGCATTGCGCAGCTGCTCACTCAGACCTGTGGTCGTAGCACCCGCGGTGAGCAGTTGCACCTCGAGCTGCTCCAACTGTGCTTCGAGCGCAGTCACCTCGAGCTCGAACGGCGTCGGATCGAGCTTGAACAGCACCTCGCCCTTGTGGACCGGCCGGTTCGGTTCCACCGGCACCTCCGTCACCAGTCCTTGCACGCGCGCATTGACCGCGACCACATAGTTGACGACGCGCACGTCAGCCGAGGAGGGCGCAACGATGTTCAGCAGCAAGATGAGCAGCGTGAGTCCGATGATCGGAATCGTGATCACGATCACCTGGCTGATCGTATTCCAGGGCAGCAGCCGATATTTGAAGAAGATCAGCCAGACTACGAACGAGTAGATGCCGAGGAGTATCAGTTCCATATCATGTCTCCCACGGCCGCCGCTCGCGCGTGGTCGCACGCGTTACGCGCGGCGCAGGTTCCGGCACGACTTCAGCCTCCGCAGTGCTCGGTGCGACTTCGGGTTCCTGCGCCTGAGACGACGGAATCAGCGTGTCCTGATCCCCATGAGCGGGCTGCACCTTGTCGACGCCATAGGCCATCTTGTAGAGCACCGGCTGCGAATACGCCCACAGCCAGGCGAGCGGCCACAGCAGCCCGCCGAAGAACAGCGACAGCAGGCACAGCGTCTTGATGGCCGGTGCCTGCGGGTGATGCCGCTTCTCCGCGATCTTCTCCGGCAGGATGTGGACGAGCCAGAACACCGAGATCGCGATGACCGGCGCGATGACCAGCACGACCCAGGCCATGATGTCCGCCACGAAGTCGAGCGTGTCGCCAGAAAACAGCGAAGCATGCGCAGGCGCTGCCACCGCGAGTGCAGCGAACGTCAGAAATACGACAGAGCGCCTGCTCATGCGTCGCGCTCCCGCTCAATAGCGACCGATGATGCCGAGCTTGATCTGATCGAAACCCGGCGCGCTGGTCGCCTTGTCGAGCTCGAGCCAATGCCTTTCATAGCCGAGCCGCAAGGAGATCGACGACCCCAGGTCCCAGCGCAGGCCGAGACCGACGTTGTAAGTGAGCTCGTCGAGACTCTTCGTGTCCTGGAACGTGCCGCACACGTATCCGAACCACGGATCCCACCAGCACGCCGACTGTGCCCGGCCGTCCGGGACATTCGTATCGATGAAGCTCCAGCCGACGCCGCCGGTGACGTACGGCGTGAGGTCACCCTCCAGCAGGTTGAAGTTCACGCCGACACGCGGCGTCCAGGTCTCGATCTCGCCCTCTATGCCGAATCCCGTTCCCACGATCGGCCCGCCCGGTGAGATGGGAGCCGGCGCGATGTCGGCGTTGTAATCGTAGGAGTTCCAGTCCAGGCCGAACAGCAGCTCGAAGCGCGAATTGAAGCGATAGGTAAAGGACAGCGCGAGGCCGAGGTCGTCGTCCAGCTCGGCCTTGGAGCCGCCGTCGAAGTCGACGTCCTGCGAAAACTGGTACAGCAGTTCGCCGCCGAAATCCCAGCCGGGTTGGCGGTCCGCGAGAGCTGTGCCGGCGCACAGCAACAGGGCCAGACCGATCGTAAAGCGGATTCTCATGACACTCTCTCCTGACTACTCGTTGACTTGCGCAGAGGTTTGGCCCGGCGTTGCCGCCGGGTTCACGCCGTCGGCGCGCGACGCATCGAACGCTTTGCGCAGGGCGGTCGCCCAGGTCGCGATGATGCGTCTCGCCTCAGCCGTGTTCGTTACAGAATTCGTCCATTGCCACATGTCCGTGCCGCCGCTGCGATGGTCGTAGGCGCGCGCGAGCAGCTGGCCGGTCACGGAATCGTGCAGCTGCATGATCAGCGTCATGTGACCGGCGTCGGAGGTGTACACCTTGCTGCGCCCGGCGACGTCCATCGAGACGTCCGGCGCGGTGATGTAGAGATTGACGATCGCTGCCTGGATCTCGACGACGTCTGCCGCCGCTTGCGTGACCAGCGGGTAGTTGCCCTTCTCGAGCTCCTTGCGGAAGGTTTCCGCGAACAACTCGGCGAGCTCGCTCTTGATCTTCTCGCGGTCGGGCTCGTGCATCTTGTACAGCGCCGAGCCGTCCTTCGACGGATCCCAGTCCTTCGCGAACTGCACTTCGATCGGCCGCAGGATGACCTTCGAGTACACCGACATCCGTGCCTCGGGCCGGCGGTACACGGCGTCGGCTACTTTGCTCTCGACGCGTTGCAGTCCCTCCTGCTGCGACAATTCGTCGATCGGCGACGGCTTGGTTGTCGTGCATCCGCTCAGCAGTGCGCAGGTGAGTGTTGCAGCGATGAGTGTTGATTTCATGGCAGCTCCGCAGTCAGAAGCTATAAGCGCCGAACAGCATCCCGTACCAGAACGTGTCGGTGCGGCCGGACGATTGCTCGACCGCGTCACCCGGCTCCGCGGCCGCTGCCACGAAGCTCAGGATGAAGTGATCGTTGATCGTCCAATCCATGTACCAGTCGATCTCGGTGGCGACGTCCTTGGACGTGACGCCCGCTGAAGCCGGGTTGTCTAGCTGGAAGTCGTAGAAGATGAGCCCGCTCGAGATCGACTCGGTCGGCGTCGCGTGCACGCGCAGCTGGTGCGAGATCAGGTTCGAGTTCGAGACGAAGTACTCGCCCGCGATCTCGCCCTGCCACCACGTGCCCCAGTCGGAGAAGCCGGTCAGCAGGCCGTCGAACGCTTCGTTCTCGGGCGTCGCCGGGTCGTCGCCCTCGAAGAACGCGTAGCGGTACGAGACCTTCGGCTTCCACTTGGTGTCGAGCTGGTACGCGACGAGCGCGTTCCACGCTTTCGAGTCGAGCGCGTCGCCGTTCACTTCCTCCGCGTACTCCAATTCGAACGACAGCGCTTTGAAGTTCGGGAATGGCGCGGTGAAGGCGCGCAGGTTGTGCACTTCGAGGCCGTCGCGTTGTGGCGCTACCGCCGGGTCCGCGGACCATTTCATGTACGTCGCACCGAGCGTCGTGTCTTCGCCGAACGCGTATTCGTAGTTGAAGCCGTAGACCTTGCTGTCGGAGTCCGCGTCCGGCGAGTCGTCGCGATCGAGATAGAATCCCTCGAACGTATTCGCGGCGAGCTTGAAGCGGCCGATCGCGGCGAACTCGAACGCCTTGCGGGCGCCGGTCCAGTAGCCGCCGCGCGTGCCGCCGTCCGCGGCGCCGTCCCACAGCAGCATGCCGTGACCGAGCTTGTACTGAGTGCGCCCGACGGTGAAGTCGAGCGAGTCGTTCTCGCCCATGCTCGTGCCCGAGTTCCAGCCGACGTACAGGTCTTCGACCTGGAACGAGGAAGCGTCGTCACCGACCAACGTCGGCGGGGTGCTGTACGTGCGCACGCCGACGCCGCTGACCTTGGCGTAGATTTGCGCAGTGTTGCTGGTCTTGTACGTCGCGCTGAGCGCCGGCTTGATCGATCCTTCCATCCAGTTGTCGCTCAGGTCGCCGGACGGTGTGTCGGGCTTCGGATTCGTGTACAGGGAGTCGGCGAAGCCGAACACGCCCCAGGTCGCGTCGAAGTTGAACTCCCAGTCGAGCGCCGTGGGCAGACCGGGCGGGGAGATGGGCTTCGGTTCGTCCTCGGCCGCGACGGCGAGCGGTACGCTGGCGCAGGCGGCGATCAGTGCGAGTAACCTCGTTGCATTCATGACTGACATCCTCATGTGCGCGCGCTCGCCGCGGCGGCCATCGAACGGATGAAGAACGGATACAGCGGCACGCTGATCAGCAAGGCGACCATCGCGTGCACGACGGTATCCGGATCGCCGCCGATGACTGCCCACAGGCAATACACGACGGCGGTGAGCGCGATCCATTTGTAGAGCTGGAACGTCTTGCGCGGCAGCTTCTTGTCGTAGATCACTTTGACCACCGCGACCGCCGAGTAGACATACGGCACGATGATCAGGATGACGGCGAGGTCGACGATGCGACTGAACTGATCCGCAACTGTCGGGGAGACCGTGGCGAACAGGACGATCGTCATCAGTACGCCGACGATCACCAGGCCCGCTCCGGGTACGCCATTCGCGTTGAGGCGGCCGAAGACTCGCGGGAACATGCCGTCGCCCGCTGCTGCCTGCGCCGATTGCCCGACCAGCATCATCCAGCCGCCGAGCGAACCCACGGACTTGAGCACTGCGCACGCTGCGATGACGATCGCGCCGCCGCCGCCAATGACCAGCCGCGCAGCTTCCGCGAACGGCGCGTGCGAGGTGCGCAGCTCCTCGTTCGGCACGATGCCCATGATCACGGACGAGCTCAGCACGTAAACGACGGCCGCAAGGGCCAGCCCGATGAGCGTCGCGAGCGGCACATTGCGGCTCGGATTCTCGATCACGCCAGCCGAGACCGCGGCGCTCTCGATCCCCATGTAGGCCCACAGCGCCATCGAGGCCGCCCGCGAGATCGCGTGCAGGTCGGATTGCCCGCTGACATTCCAGCCGGCCAAGAACGTGTCGGAGCTGAACCAGATCCAGCCGAAGATTGCGATCGCGAGAATCGGCAGCAGCGCGAGCGCCATCGTCCAGGTTTCCAGCGCGCCGACGATGCGCGGACCGAGGATGTTCGCGAAGGTGAGCAGCCAGATGAGGGCTGCAGTGGCCAGCACGCTGCCAGGCGGATGGGTGATTCCGGGGACCAGCTCGGCGAGATAGCCGATCGCGGCGACAGCGATCGCGATGTTGCCGATCCAGTTGCCGAACCAGTAGACGTAGTTGGTCTGGAAGCCGGCATACGGTCCGAGGAAGTCGCGGGCGTATGCGTACGGACCGCCTGGTTGCGGGTTGAGCTCGCCGAGCTTCGCGAACGTGAGGCCGAGCGCGGCGACCCCGGCGGTCGCGATCAGCCAGCCGAAGATCGCGATACCGCCGACGTGCGCAAGATTGACCGGCAACAGGAACACGCCGGTGCCGATCATGTTGCCGGCCACGAGCATCGTGGCCTGCAACAGTCCCATCTTGCGGCCCGGCGCGCTCACTTGCGTCGCGTCTCCTGGTCAGGCGCACTCGCGGCGGCCTTGCGCAGGCATTGCACGTAGTAGACGCCCTCGCGATTCTCGACACCGTGCGTGTCGTGGCCGAAGCCGGGGAAGCGCTTGTCCCACAAAGACAGTGCACGCAGATAGCCGAGATACGGGCCGTCGTTCGCACCCGTAGACTCACCGGGCATGAGCATCGGGATGCCGGGCGGGTAGGGCACGACACTGGTGGCAAGCACGCGATCCGCAAGCTTATCCAGTGGCACGTGCTCGATCTCGTCGCGCACCAGGTACTGGAACGCAGCGTTCGGCGTCATGGCCGGCACCGGCAGCGTCGAGAACGCTTCAGCGAGCCAATGCGTCTGCCGCGACTCGCGCAGCTGCGCGAACATCTGGTCGGCCAGATCGTGCAGGCCCAAACTGCCGTACACCGCCGGATAGTTCGTCGTCAGGTGCGGCAGCACCTCGCTCAGCGGCGTGTTGCTGTCGTAGTCGCGCTTGAAGTCCAGCAGCGCGTTCAACAACGTGCCCCACTTGCCCTTGGTGATGCCGATCGAGAACAGGAACAGGATCGTGAAGTCGGTGGTCTTCTCGACCTCGACGCCGCGATAGTGCAGATAGGAAGTGACCAGGCTGGCCGGGATGCCGCTCTTGTCGAGACCGCCCTGATCCGCCACGCCCGGCGTGACGATCGAGACCTTGATCGGATCGAGCATGCAGTAGCCGTCTTCCAGATCGCCGAAGCCATGCCAGGTGTCACCCGGATGCAGCACCCAGCACTCCGGATCCGTGCACAGCTGCTGCGCCGAAGCTTCGTGGAATGGAATCTTCTTGCCGGAATCCTTGCCGCGCACCGTGTCCGCGTTCCACGAGCGGAAGAACCATTGACCCTTGTCCGCGAACTGTTTGTGGACGCGACCGATCGTCTGCCGGAACGATACGGCTTCCTCGATCGACTCGTTGGTGAGCGTCGGGCCGCCAGGGCCGTCCATCATCGCCGCAGTGATGTCGTTGGAGACGATGATCGGATAGAACGGCGACGTCGACGCGTGCAGCATGTACGACTCGTTGAAGCGCGAATGCGGGATCGGACTGCGGCCGTCGCGGATGTGCAGGAAGGAGGCCTGCGACAAGGCGGCGAGCAGCTTGTGCGTCGAGTGCGTCGCGAAGATCGTCGCGCCTTTGTGATCCTTCGGATCGCCGTGCATCGCGTGTCGTTCGCGATAGAGCGGATTGAAGCGCGCGTAGGCATACCACGCTTCGTCGAAGTGGATGCGATCGACGCTCGGGTCGAGCAGCTGCTCGACGCGGCGGGCGTGATAGCACAAGCCGTCATAGGTCGAGTTCGTGATGATCGAGTGTACGGCGCGCTGCTGTGCGCCCTTGGCGACCAGCGGATTGGAGCGAATGCCGTCGGCGATCGCGTCCTTGCTGAGCCGCGCGGGCGGGATTGGGCCGATGATGCCGTAACGATTGCGCAGCGGCACGAGGTATTGCGGGATCGCGCCGGTCATGACCAGGCTGTGCTCGATGGACTTGTGGCAATTGCGATCGCATAGCGCGATCTGGTCGCGCGCCACGGCAGCCATGAAGATGACGCGGTTCGACATCGAAGTGCCGTTGGTCACGCTGTACGTGCGATGCGCGCCGAACACCCGCGCGGCGTACCTCTCGTGCTCGCCCATCGGGCCGCTGTGATCCAGCAGCGAGCCGAGGCTCCCGACGCTGATCGACAGGTCGGAGCGCAGCAGGTTCTCGCCGAAGTAGTCGAAGAACACGCGGCCGACCGGCGACTTGAGAAACGCAGTACCGCCGGTGTGTCCGGGCGTGTGCCACGAGTACTCGTACTCCTGGCTGAAGCGCATGAGCGCTGCGGCGAGCGGAGGCAGCATCACCTCGATGTAACGCCGCACGGAGGCGGCGACGCGACCGCCGACGAATGCCGCCGTGTCTTCCAGCGTCCACACGAACTCGTCGACCATTTCCATCACGTCGATGGGAATCGTCGCGGCGGCGCCGCGCTCGGCCATCAGGAAGATCGGGATCTTGTCGTTGCGAGAGCGGATGAACTGCAGGAAGTTGCGAGCGCCCGAGTGATCCTCGTCGTTCTCGCCGAGACACCAGTCGACCAGCACGACGTGGAATGCGGAGTCGGCAGACGCGGCCGAAATGCCGTCCTCGGCGGAGGTCGCTTCGACCACTTCGATGGAGCGGGCCTGCAGCTCTTGAACGAGCGTGCGTGCCGCACGCCCCGCGGCCCCCGTGGTGCCGAGCTCGTCATCGACCATTAGCGCGCGCATGCTGATGCGCTTGATGCTTCGCTGGATCATCGTCTTCTCCGTCGATCAGTCTTGCAGCGTGTTCCACACGAAAAACGCGCGGGCCTTCTCGTCGAACTCGCCGCACCACTTCGAGTACAGCGCTGCGAAATCGCCCGAGGCATACGAGCGACTCAGCGAGCGATCGACCAGCGTGCGGAAGTCATCATCGCCGTGTGCGAGCAGCAGCCCGGCCGGCTCATGCGTGAACATGCGGTCCAGGATCTGCGTGTTCTCGCGCGTCTTCGCGTCGAGCTCCTGCAGAGTGCCGAGCATCACGACGCGGTCGCCGAAGACGACATCGACTTTGCCTTCGTTGAGCTCTTGCAACGCCTTGCGGTAGTCGGAGATGCGCACGATGTGTGCGTCGACCTGCAGGGTCTTGGCGCGTGCGTTCAGCCACGTCTCGGCTGTCGTGCCGGCCACCACGGCCAGCTTCGTCTGCTCCAGTACATTCGCTGCCGGAGTGCCGCGCCAGATCGCCTTCTGCGGGCGAGCTTCCGACAGGGCTGTACGTAGTGAAGCCGGCGCGTTGCTACGCACCGCGGCGCGGTTGCCGCCGGCAAAGATCGGCAGCGAGAAGGATGCGTGCTCTCTGCGACCGAGCGTTTCGCTCATCGGCGCGCACAACAGATCGATCTTGCCTTTGCTGACCGACGTCAGGCGCTCGTCGGCATTGATCTGCACCCAATCGACAGTCAGGCCGGGCAGCGCGAGGTCGCGCTTGATGTCTTCGGCGATTTTCTTGCACAGCGCGACGGAATAGCCGTCTGGCGCACCGGTCCCGGTGGCTGCGGAGAACGGCGGCGCATCCTTCAGGAAGCCGAAGCGAATGTGGCCCGTGTCCTTGATGCGATCGATCGTCGCGGCGCCGGCAGGTGTCGGCGCGAACAGCGCGCAGGCCAGGATCGCGACGCCGATGAGCGCGTGAGCTGCCGCCGGACCACCTACGCTGGCCGCGGCCGGTGCGGGCGTCGACGGCGTAGTCGGAGTTGGCGCAGTGCGCGAGGCGGCCGCGGTTGCCGTTTGCGGCAGGCCGAAGCGCGGTGCGATGAAGCCCCAGATGATATACGCGATGCCGAGCACGAGCATGCCGCCGAGCACGGCGTCAGCACCTGAGGCATACAGTGCGAACACGCTATAGCCCATCGCGGCCGTAGCGATCACGGTGTTGCGGATGTAGACGTTGTCCGGCACCTTTTCGCGCTTCATCATGATCATCAGCGCGGAGAGCGCGACGACGTACGGGATCACGTTCGTCACGACCGCGAGATTCACCAGTGCGCTGAATTGCTCACTGAGCGACGGCGAGATCGTGGAGAGTGCCAGCAGTGTCTGCACCACGCCGAGCACGATCATGCCGGTGATCGGCGCGCCCATGCTGTTGGTCTTGGTGAAGAACGCCGGGAACATGCGCTCTTCGGCGGCGGACTTGCCCGTCTGCGCGATCGTGAATTGCCAGCCGAGCAGCGAGCCGAGGCAGGCCAGCACGGCGAGGCCCATGACGATCGAGCCGATCGTCGGGTTGAACATGTGCGCGTAGGCGAGTGCGAACGGACCGGTGGAATCTGCCAGCTCGGCATTCGGCACGATGCCCTGGATCACGGTCGTCGACAGGATGTATACGACCGCGGCGCCGAGCGTGCCGAACATGCAGGCGAGCGGCACGTCGCGCTTCGGATTCTCGACTGCGGCGGAGTTCTGTGCCGCCGACTCCATGCCGAGGAACGCCCACAACGTGAGCGAGATGCTCGAGCCCATGCCGGCGCCGAGACTCAGGCCCTGCGGGTTCCACGCGGCCCCGAAGGTCGCGCCGCTGAACCAGAACCAGCCGATGATGCAGAGAAGCCCGACCGGGAGGATGACACCCCAGACGGTGATCGAGCCGATCTTGCCGGTCACGCTCGGTCCGCCGAAGTTCGCGACCGTCGTGAGCCACAACAACCCGATCACGCCGATGCACGTGGCGATCGGTGTCGAGGACAGCCAGGGGAAGAATCCCGCGAGGTAGCCGACCGCGGAGATCGCGATCGCGACGTTGCCGATCGCGAGCGACAGGAAGTAGAGGAAGAACACCTGGAAGTAGCCGCTTTTCCCGTAGGCGTCCTCGGCGTACGCGGCCATGCCGCCGGCACGCTGGTTGAAGAGGCCGGCCTGCGCGAAGCCGTAGGCGATCGCCATCGAGCCGACTGCCGTGACCACCCAGGACAGCAGCGAGATCGCGCCGACCTGGGCCATGTTGGTCGGCAACATGATGATGCCCGAGCCCATCATGTTGACGGCCACGATGAACGTGAGCTGGGTCAGGTTCATCTTTTTCTGCGGGGCTGCTGCCATGACGACTCTCCTGAAGCTCGCGTGACGTCACTCACGCACGACGTAGGTGTGAAACTGGATGCGGCCGCCGACCTGCTCCTGGTAGACGCCCTGCACCTCGTAGTTGAAGCCCGGGAAGCGGTTGAACGATTCCTCGAAGGCGCGGAAGTAATCGAGCATCGGTTTCGCCTTCGCATCCCAGCGCTCGCCGGGAACGATGACGCCGATGCCTGGCGGATAGATGAGCGCGAGCGTCGCCGCGACGCGGTTCGTCAGCTCGGTGAACGGCACGTAGTCGACTTCGTTGCCGACCAGCTTGGCGTACGCGTCCTGCGGCGGCATCGCGAGCTCAGGGAAGCTGCTCGCGCGGAAGCACTGCTTCTGCAGCTCCTTGACGTTCGCCTTGCGATAGAACTCGTGCATCTCGTTGCACACGCGGCGGATCGAGTAGCCGGCGTAGCGCGCAGTGTTCTGCGCGTACAGCGTCGGCAGGACTTCGCCGAGCGGCGCGTCGCGATCCCAGAGATTCTTGAACTTGACCAGCTTGGCGAGCAGTGCGCCGAGCTTGCTTTCGTCCTCGGCGGGCGTCATCAGGAACAGGATGCTGTTGAGGTCGCACTTCTCCGGCACGATGCGCTGCTCGCGCAGGTAGTTCGCGAGCACGGTCGCCGGCACGCCCCAGTCGAGATAGTTGCTGGTCTTGCGATCGATGCCCGGCGTCAGCAGCATCAGTTTGTTCGGATCGACCATGGCCTGGCCGGGCGCGTAGCCCTGGTAGCCGTGCCACGCGGCCTTCGGATCGAAGCTCCAGCACTGCTGCTCGCGCTTGATGACTTCCGTCGGCAGGTCTTCCCAGCGCGCGCTTTCGACGTCCTTCGTCAGCTTCGAGCCGCGGATCGTCACGACGTCCGGCACGAACGGATCGAAGAACCACTTCTCCTGCGCGCTCGCCCCGGTCTTCTCGTAGTGCCGCGCCAGCTCGCGCAGCCGTTTGCGCGTCTCGATGCCCAGCTCGATGCAACGATCCCACAGCATCTCGCCGGCCTTGCCGGCGTGCACCTTCGCGTTGACGTCGAGCGAGGCGAACAGCGGATAGAACGGCGAGGTCGAGGCGTGCTGCAGGAACGATTCGTTGAAGCGCTTGTGCTCGATGAAGCGCTTCTGACCTTTGATGTGCTCGTCGCGCTTGTGGATCTGCGAAGCCTGCGAGAAGCCCGCGCCTTGCTTGTGCACCGACTGGGTGGAGAACAGGCCCGGCGATGCCGGCCCGAGATTCTCCAGGTGCATCGGGCTGTGATCGTTGAACAGCGGGTGGAAGGCGTTGTAGCCGATCCACGCTTCGTCCCAAAGCACGTAGTCGCAGAGGTGACCGATCTTCTCCATCACCTTCTTGACGTTGTACACCGTGCCGTCGTACGTCGCGAGCTGAATGCAAGCGAGGCGGAACGGTCGTTCCTTGTCGGCGCGGCCGCCCGCGAGCGGCTGGTTGCGAATCTGATCGCGCAGGTAGTGCTCGTCGAGCGCGTCCCAGTCGATCGCGCCGATCATGCCGAATGGATTGCGCGCAGTCGGCAGGAAGATCGGGATCGCGCCGGCTTGCACCAGTGCACCTTGATGCAGCGACTTGTGATTGTTGCGATCGAACAGCACCAGATCGCCGCGACGCAGGGCTGCGTGCGCCACGACTTTGTTGGAACTGGAGGTGCCGTTCAGCACGAAGTACGTGCGATCGGCGCCGAACACTTGCGCTGCGTGCCGCTGCGCCTCGACGGCCGCGCCGACGTGAATCAGCAGATCGCCCAGGTCGACGTCGGCGTTGCACAGGTCGTTGCGGAAGATCTGCTCGCCGAAGTGCTTGAAGAACAGCTGTCCGGCGGGTGACTTGCGATAGAACTCGCCGCCCTGATGCCCAGGGCATGCGAACGAGATGTTCGCCTCGGCGTCGTAGGCCATGAGCCCGCCGAAGAACGGCGGCAGCAGGCTGGTGCCGTATTCGACGATGCTCGCAGCGACTTGCTTGGCGTGGAACGCCGGGGTCTGCTGGCCGAGGAAGATGCAGCCGTCGACTTCGCCGATCACCTCGGGTGCAAGCGCCTGCGACAGCCTGCGCGAGTCCGCGAGGGCCCACAGCGGCGTGCTGAAACCTGCGCCGCGCACGGCACGCACGAGTTTGCGAGCCGGCTCGAGCCGATCGCCGTCGATCGAGACGATGTAGGCGCCGGCGGAAGCGTCTTCGAGCACGTCGCGGTCGTAGCCGTTGCTGACCTCGACCTCGAATCTTTCGGCCTCGAGTCGCGCGATCAGCGCGCGGACTTCCGGGTTCGCCGCATCGACGAGCGCGACCACCTTCAGCAGCTTGTGGAAGGGGATCGGAATCGTCGGCGGCTTGGCGCTGTATTCCATCATTTGCGCGGCTTCAAGCACTGAACGTGAAAGACGCCGTCGTGCTCTTCGGCGCCCTCGACCTCTTTCGCGAAACCTGGGAAGCGGTGGCCGTACTCCTGCAGCGTGCGCAGGTATGTGAGCCAGGGGCCGTCGGCTGGACCGATGTTCTCGCCGGGCATCACGATCGGGATGCCAGGCGGATAGGGAATGACGCCGACCGTGACGACGCGACCGGCCATCTCCGTGACCGGCACGCGCTCGACGTCGCCCGCCATCAAGCGCTGGAAAGCCTGGCGCGGCTTGAGCTCGGGGCGCGGCAACGAAGCGTAGGCTTGTGCCTGCCAATGACCCTGGCGGCTCTTGCGCAGGTGTTCCCACATCTCATCGCCGAGATCCTTCAACCCCATCCCTGCATAGCGTTGCGGCGCTGCTGCCGCGATCGATGGCAGCACTTCCGTCAGCGCCGCGTTGCGGTCGTAGTCGACTTTGAAGTCGAGCAGCGTATTGAGCAGCGTGCCCCACTTGCCCTTGGTGACGCCGATCGAGAACAGGAACAGCACCATGTGATCGGTCGTGCGCGAGGGCACGATGCCGTGGCGCCCAAGGTAGGCGGTGACGATATCGGCCGGAATACCGGTCGCTTCGAACTGCCCGTCGCTCTTCATGCCCGGGCACATGACGCCGACCTTGATCGGGTCGAGCATGCACCAGTTCTCCGGCAGTCCCTCGAAGCCGTGCCAGGCCTCGTTCGGATGCAGCACCCAGCAGCTCGGGTCGTTGGCGAGCATTTCCTCCGAAGCGTCGACGAACGCAACGCGCTTGCCGCTGGCGGTGTCGCGCACTTCCTCTGCGTTCCAAGGTGCGAAGAACCACTGGCCCTTCGCTTTGAACTCGCGCTGCCCGCGCGCGAGCGCGAGACGACAGGCGATTGCTTCGTCGATGGTTTCTTGCGTCAGTGACTGGCCGGCGGGACCGTCCATCATGGCGGCTGCCACGTCGTTCGAAGCGATCAGCGCGTAAAGCGGGGATGTGCTCGCCTGCGCGCAATACGCTTCGTTGAAGCGCGAATGCTCGATCGCCGAGCGGCCGTCACGGATGTGGATGTACGAGGTCTGCGAGAGCGCCGCGAGCAGCTTGTGCGTCGAGTGCGTCGCGAAGACCGTCGGGCCGTCGGACGGATGCTTGGCGGGATCGCCGCGCATTGCAAACCGACCGGCGTACATCGGGTTGAAGCGCGCGTAGCCGTACCACGCTTCATCGAAATGAATTCGATCGACGCTCTGCGCCAGCTGCTTCTGCGCTTCGTCGGCGTTGTAGCACATGCCGTCGTAGGTGCAGTTCGTCAGCACTGAATAGACGGCGCGTTTCGCGCCGGCAGCTTTTGCCAGCGGATTGTCCGCAATGCTGCGGGCGATCGCTTCGGGCCCGAGACGATCCGGCGGGATCGGTCCGATGATGCCGTAGCGGTTGCGCGTCGGCCGCAGGAACACCGGGATGCCGCCGCAGATCGCGAGGCCTTGCTCGATCGACTTGTGACAGTTGCGATCGCAAAGCGCGATCTCGTCGTCGCCGACGCAAGCGGACATGATCGAGCGATTCGAAGCCGACGTGCCGTTCAGCACCGAGTACGAACGGTGCGCGCCGAAGATACGCGCGATGTTGCGCTCACTCTCGCCGACCGGCCCGGAGTGCCCTAGCAGCGAGCCGAGGGCGCCGCGCTCGATCCCCATGTCCGTGCGAAACAGGTTCTCACCGTAAAAATCGAAGAACACGCGCCCGACGGGGGATTTAAGGAACGCGACGCCCCCTTGATGACCGGGGGCGGCCCACGAGTACTCGCGCTCGCGCTCGTAGCGCGCGAGTGCGGCAGCGTAGGGCGGCAGCAGAGATTCGAGATAGCGTTCGACGGCTGCCTGGACGCGCCCTGCGATGAACGGCGCGGTGTCGTCGTGGATCCAGATGAACTCGTCGGCGAGCGTCGCGACTTCGACGCCCACTGTGCCGGCGATCTTGCGGCTGGCCATGAGGAAGATCGGCAGCTTCGCGTTGCGCTTGCGGACCGCGCGCAGCACATCGGTTGCCTGCTTGTGAGCAGTGGCGTCATTGCCTCCCTGCGACCAGTTCAGCAGCATGCAGTGGACGCTGGCGTCCGCTGCCGCCACGCCGTCTTCGCAAGAACCGGCTTCGGTGACGTGAATTCCACGCTCAGTGAGCTCATTTGCCAGGGCTCGCACGCTGCGCGCCGCAATGCTCTTACCTTCCGCGAGCTCGCTATCGACGATCAGTACCTCGCGAACCAGCGGCCCGGATCCTGTGCGCAGTTTCATCTCAGCCTCCGAGTGCAATCGCGGCCACTACCAGCGCCGAACCGATGAAGAGAAAGGCGACACCGGCGATCCATGGTCTGCTGACCGTGTAGCGCGCCCACCAGTAGCCGGTGAAGAAGAGCAGGGCGATCAGCACAACGTTCGAGACGCGCAGCGCGAAGCGCGCATCGTCGATCAGCAGGAACGGGATCGCCGCAGGAATGCTGCTGATCACGACCAGGAAGAAGCTCACCACGGCGCCGAGCCAGTCCTCGCGCGTGATCGAGTTTCGCCTCTCCGCCTTGCGCGCGACGTTATCGACGATGCGCTCGTAGAGCGCCTCCGTCTCGCGCGGGCTCAGCAGGCCGCCGAGCAGCGGATTCAGTTCCTCGGCGATCAGGGTGACGGCGTCGGCGCGGTGCGTCGCGCGCTTGATGGCGAGTCCGATGCGCTGTAGACGGCCGCGATCGAACAGCTGGCCGACGAGGTACAGCGCGGCATCGATGATGCCCCACGCCACGTTGCAGCCGATCACGGCGATGAGCAGCTCGCGTGCACCGGCCTTGCCTTCGTCTTCGATCATCAGGCCCGCACCGAGCGTGAACGTCAGCGTCATGATCAGACCGAACAGAATTTCCGCGAGCGACGTCGACGGATCCAGGTACCGGTGCAGCACGGCCATGCGATCGGCCGCCGTTGCGAACGGAACCTTTTGAGCAAAGGAGGGAGACTGTCGTTCGCCGGAGCTCATGGCCCGGTCGAGAATACGAAGTGTGTTGCCCAGCGGCATGCGAGCAGGGGGCGCGCGGTTTTGCACCTGACCGCTACCTGGTGCTTGCAAGCAACATGAGCGCGCGCTGCGCCGCTCAATGCCTCCACATCTGCCCGCGCTGCCTATTGTGCTGTTGCGTCTCGTCTGCGCATTAACGGAAATTCATGCGCGGAGTGGCCTCATGAGCGGCGATCACGAAACGAAGCGGCTGCGCGACGCTCACGAGGGCAGCGCGCCGTGGCGACACTGGGGTCCGTACTTGAGCGAGCGCCAGTGGGGCACAGTGCGGGAGGACTACAGCGACGACGGGAATGCCTGGAGCTATTTCACGCACGACCAGGCCCGCTCGCGCGCCTACCGCTGGGGCGAGGACGGCCTCGCGGGAATCTGCGACGACCGGCAGCGTCTGTGCATCGCGCTGGCGTTGTGGAACGGCGCCGATCCGATCGTGAAAGAGCGGCTGTTCGGGCTCACCAACAGCGAGGGCAATCACGGCGAGGACGTGAAGGAGTACTACTTCTACCTCGATTCGACGCCGACGCACTCGTATCTCAAGTACCTGTACAAGTACCCGCAGCGCGCTTTCCCGTACGACGACCTGGTGCGCAGCAATCGCGCACGGCGGCGCGACGAGCTGGAGTACGAGCTGCTCGACACAGGTGTCTTTGGCGAGAACCGTTATTTCGACGTGTTCGTCGAGTACGCGAAGGCGTCTGCCGAAGACATCCTGATGCAGGTCACCGTGTTCAATCGCGGGCCGGAAGCGGCGCTGTTGCACCTGCTGCCCACTTTCTGGTTTCGCAATTTCTGGACCGAGCTGGAGGGCGCCGGCCGGCCGTCCCTGGCGCTCGCAGACGGTTGCGGCACGAGCACGGTCAGAGCCGTCGATTCGGAGCTCGGCGAGCGCTTCATCTACTGCGAACACCCGCTCGAGCTGCTGTTCACCGAGAACGAGACCAATTGGCAACGCATCGCGAACACGCCGAACGCTACGCCCTATGTCAAGGACGGCATCAACGACTACATCGTGCACGGCCGCGCCGAAGCGGTGAATCCGCAGCGCTTCGGCACGAAGGCGGCGGCGCACTACCTGATCGATGTCGGCGCAGGCCAGTCGCAGGTCTTACGCGTGCGGTTGTGCAACGCCGTGCAGCGCGAGCCGTTCGGCGATGGTTTCGACTCAGTGATGACAGCCCGCCGGCGCGAGTCCGACGACTTCTATGCGAGCGTGATCCCAGCAAGCCTCAGCGCCGACGCCGCAAACGTCATGCGCCAGGCGCTCGCCGGCATGCTGTGGTCCAAGCAATTCTACTACTACGACATCGGCGAGTGGCTGAAGAAGCGCAACGGCGGCGCGCCGCGCAATCGGCATTGGCAGCATCTGCGCAATGCCGACATCATCTCGATGCCCGACAAATGGGAATACCCGTGGTACGCAGCGTGGGACCTCGCGTTCCACATCCTCGCACTCACGCTCGTCGACGCAGACTTTGCCAAGTCGCAGCTCGACCTGATGCTGCAAGGGACTTATCTGCATCCCAACGGGCAACTGCCGGCGTACGAATGGAACTTCGGCGACGTCAATCCGCCGGTGCACGCCTGGTCGACGATCTTCACGTATCGACTCGAAGCCGCCGCGCGCGGCGAGGGTGACGTCGACTGGCTCGAGCGCTCGTTTCACGGGCTGCTGCTCAACTTCACCTGGTGGGTGAACCGCAAGGATCGCTCCGATAAGAATGTCTTCGAAGGCGGCTTCCTCGGGCTCGACAACATCGGCGTGTTCGATCGCAGTGCGCCGCTGCCGACAGGCGGGTTCCTCGAACAAGCCGACGGCACGGCCTGGATGGCGCTGTTCTGCCAGAACATGCTGGAGATCGCAGTCGAGCTCACGATGCATCGCCCGACGTATCTGCGCATGTGTCAGAAGTTCGTCGAGCACTTCCTGTGGATCGCCTCGTCGATGTTCGCCGAAGGCGAGGGCGGGATGTGGGACGAGCAGGACGGATTCTTCTATGACGTGCTGCAGCTGCCCAATCGCGCGGCGCAGCGACTGAAGGTTCGCTCGATGGTCGGTCTGCTGCCGCTGTGCGCCGTGACGGTGTTCGACGGACGACTGCGCGAACGCTATCCGGCAGTGTCAGCGACGATGCGCGACTTTCTCGACTCGCATCCGCAGCTGACGCGTGTCATCCACGATCCGGCGCGGCCGGGCTGCGAGGGCAGACACATGGCGGCGGTGCTCGACGAGACGCGCTTGCGGCGCGTGCTCGAGCGCATGCTCGACGAGGGCGAGTTCCTGAGCCCATTTGGCATCCGCTCGCTGTCACGCGCTCATGAGGCCGAGCCGTTCGTGTTCCCGGTCGGCAATCAGGAATACCGCGTGTCGTATCTGCCAGCGGAATCCGACAGCGGCATGTTCGGCGGCAATTCGAACTGGCGCGGCCCGATCTGGATGCCGGTGAATCTGCTGATCATCAGAGCATTGCTCCAGTACTACAGCTACTACGGCGATGGCTTCACCATCGCCTGTCCGACAGGTTCGGACAAACGCATGACGCTGTATCAAGTCGCGGAGGAACTAGGGCGACGGCTCGATGCGATCTTCCTGCGCGATGCAGACGGTCGCAGGCCGCTGTATGGCGGCGCCGAAATGTTTCAGAAGGACCCGCTGTGGCGTGATTACCTCCAGTTCTACGAGTACTTCCACGGCGACAACGGCGCAGGGCTCGGTGCGAGTCATCAGACGGGGTGGACCGGCATCATCGCGCGCGTCATGCAGATGTTTGCGACCCTCACAGCGAAGCAGATAAGAAGCGTCGGCGTGCGGTCCACAGTACAAGGCGACTACGAAGATTCGGCAAGAACGCGTCCGCCGCCGCTTACACGTTCGAGCGAAGCGAGAGACTCCCCGCGCTGACGTGGTGGGAACATCGCGCTAACAAGCGCTACAGACATGTGTTAGCTTGACGCCGCCGTCGACTGCAGCGTCATGAGCTATATAACGATTCTCTGGTCCAGCTGCGCTGCCGCAGCGTTGTTGCTCGCTCTTCTGCACGGCCTCGCATGGACATACGACCGCCGCGCGTATGCCAATCTGGCATTCGCCGTCGCAGCCGTGTGTTTGTGCAGTGGCGCAGCTCTCGAGCTTGCGATGCTCCACGCCCGCACGCCGCAGGAGTGGGGCGATCTGGTGTGGTGGATCCAGTTGCCGATCTTCGGGCTCGCGGTCGGGATCGCACTCTTCCTGCGGTTGTATTTACGAGCCGGACGCCCGTGGCTGCTCGTTTCGCTCATCGCACTGCGCAGCGTCATTCTGCTGCTGAATCTGGTCAGCGACCCGAACATCAACTTCGAGCGCATCGATTCGATCAGGCAGATCGACTTCCTCGGCGAACAGGTGACGGTCGTGGCGAGTGCGGTCACCGGCCAGTATCAGTGGCTCGCGCTGATTGCTGTGCTGCTGTTTCCGCTGTTCGTTGTCGACGTGGGGATCACAGTCTGGCGCCGTAATGGTGCGGGCGATCGGCGCGTCGTGGCTGTGATCGTCGCACCGGTACTCGTCACTGTCGCGCTCTCTTCCGTTCTCACGCAGCTCGTGATCTTTCGTGTGGTCGAACTGCCGATCCTGCTCGTTCCGCCGTTTCTGATCGCGCTCACGGCCATGGCGGTCGAACTGAGCCGCGACGTGCTGCGCGCCTCGCGGCTCGCCCGGGATCTGCGCGAGAGCGAACGACGCCTCGACATGGCTGCCAGCGCCGCCGGTGCCGGGCTCTGGGCGTGGGATGCCGCGACCGGACGCGTGTGGGCGACCGCGAGGGCGCGCGACGCGATGGGACTCACGCTGGACCGCGACATAGCGGTGAGCGACATCCTGAGCAGGGCGCACGTCGACGATCTTCCGGAAGTGAAAGCCGCGGTCGAGCAGGCGGTCAAAGGCGGCGGCGAGCATGCTCTGCAGTTCCGTGTCGCGTCGCCCGAGGGCGGCACGCGCTGGGTCGTCATGAGCGGGACCGTGGATCTACAAGACAACGGTGAGCCGGAGCTCGCGCGCGGCGTGGTGCGCGACGTGACGAGCCAGCGTCAGGCGGAGGAGGAGGTCAACGAACTGCGCCAGAAGCTGGCGCATGCGGGCCGGGTCACGATGCTCGGGCAACTGGCGTCCGCCCTTGCGCATGAGCTGAGCCAGCCGCTCAGCGCCATTCAGCACAACGTCGAAACCGCGCAGATCCTCCTGGGCAGGAATCCTGTCGACATGAGTCTGCTGCGCGAGATCATCGACGACGTGCTGCGCGACGATCGGCGTGCGGCAGATGTATTGCAACGCCTGCGTACCTGGCTCAAGCAAGGGCGCATCAATATGGAAGTCGTCCGCGTGCACGAGCTGGCGCAGGATGTGGTTGCGCTCGTGCGCGCCGACGCCACGACCAAGCACATCGCAATCGACATCGCGGTGCCGGGTACGCTGCCGCCGGTGCGCGCAGATCGCGTGCACCTCTCCCAAGTGCTGCTCAATCTCATCATGAACGCGATCGAAGCAGTCAACGCCGGCGAGGGGCCGCAGCGGCGCGTGTCGATCGAGGCGCACGTCGACGGGGATCATTGCTGCGAGATTTCGGTCACCGACACCGGTCCGGGGATTGCGCCGGATCAGCTCGATCGGATCTTCGAGCCATTCGTCACCGCCAAGGCCAACGGCATGGGCATCGGCCTTTCCATCTCGCGCTCGATCGTCGAAGCGCACGGCGGCAGGCTGTGGGCCGAGAACGGCGCGCGCGGCGCGACGTTCCACTTCACCGTGCCGTTACAGGGAGCCGCTACTGTCGAGTTGGCTCAGCCGGCTTAGGCGCTGGCGCCGCCGTCGACAGTTTGCACTGACCGAACACGATGTAAGCGCCCTCGCGGTCCGCAATCGCCATCGTCAGCCGTCCGGTCGTGCGATGGACTGTCGCGCTCCACACCAGCTCGAGACTCGTGCCCTGCAGGACCAGCGACTTGGTGTTGTAGCTGAAGGACTGAATCTGCATCGCCTCGTTGCGATACGGAGTCTTCATCGACATCTTCTCGACGTCGATGTGCAAGTTCAGCTTCTTGCCGGGTTCCGGCTTGAGAGGCTTGCAGGTCTGTTCGGTCGGCAGACAATCGTGGCCAGTCGTCGGGGCACAATCCATCGGCTGTGTACCGTTGAAAGGTTCGGCGCCGAGCGCAGCGGCCGATCCGAGCACACCGATCGCAAGCAGACAGAGTTTGTTCATGAGCAGGCTCCCGCAAGTTTGCGCTTTCGCGAGCACGTTGCTACGAGCGGGACGTGCTGCGGATCCGTATCGCGGGCAGTCAAAAGGCTTCGCCGACCGCGAGTGAGAACGTGCTGTCGTCGCGGCCCCAGGCCCAATCTGCACGCAGGTTGAGCGGCAGCGCCTTGGTCAGGCGGAAGCGCACGCCCGCGCCGCCGGCGGGCAGCCACGAGCCGGTGTCGATGTCGCCGAGTGCACCCGAGACTTTGCCGGTGCCGCCGAACGCGACGAAGCCCCAGCGCGGCGTTGCTTGCCAGCGCCACTCCGCCTGGAGCGCAACCATGGACTCGCCGATGTAACGACCGGGCGTGTAGCCGCGCAGATCGACTCCCGAGCCGAACCACGCGAGCGCGAAGAAGGGCGCGTCACCGTCGACGATTTTGCCGGCGAGGCGCAGCGCCAGCACATGGTCCTCGCCGAATCGCCGATAACGGTTCCATTCGAGTTCGAGCGACTGGTAGTCGCTGCCGCTGCCCAGATCCTCGCGCGCCACCAGGGCTTCGGCCTGCGCATACTGGCCGGCGCGTGGATACAGATCGTTGTCGCGACTATCGATCTCGCCATTGAGCAGCAGGTTCGAGATGTCGATCTGCACTGGCGGAATGACATCCTGCAGCGCCGGCGGTGACGAGTTGCGGATCCGCACATCCGTCGTGCCGCTCATGAAACCGGCTCCCAGCCAACCGTTCGCACCCACCCGGACGGCACCTTGCAACACTCCGCCGGTGAGCTCTTGGCCAAGGGAAAGCTTGTTTTCCGCACCGCCGGTCTCGAGCTCGACGTCGTAGAGCAGGTCGCCCGTGGCGAGCGCTACAGTCGTGCGGAATCGCTGTTCAGACCAATAGCCGCGGTGCGCGGCAAGCGCGGCCCAGCTGCCCCCGTCGGCGTACATGCCTGCGCCACCAGCGACGGAGTGACGCGCATTGCTGTCGTTCGCGCTCGCGCCGTAGAGGTAGCCTGCTCCGAGCACGATACCGACGCCGAGCAACTCGTTGCGAAACGGCAGGGGCGCAACCACCCAGTGGCCGTCGTCACCCGATTGCGACTTCGGAGCCTGACTCTCCATGTCCTCGAAGATCCGCAGGCTGTTCATCGCGCCGCTGGGTTCGGCAGAGGTCGAGGGCGCAAGCACGACTTGTGGCCGCGACGGCCAAGCGGAAGATTCCTGCTGTGCAAGCGCGCTGTTGCTTGCGACTGCAATGACAAGCGCGATCACACCCTGCGACCGCCATGGCATCGAGAGCGCTATTTGGCCAGTTTCGGCTCGACCGTCACCGCAAGGGCCTCGACGTAGGTCAGCTCGACCTCGTCGCCCTTCTTCAATTCGGAGATGAACTTCTGCGCTTTCGGATCGACCACGTCGACGGTGCGCGTCATGCCCGCCGGTCCGGTGAACGTCACCGAGTGCGTAGAGTTATCGACTGACTCGATCACCACCGTCGTCTTGACTTTGTTGCCCACGGCCGCGCCCGGACGCCCTGAACCTTCCGGCATGCGCGCGGTACCGGTCGTTGCATCGACCGTGCCGATCGGCGTGCCCGTGCCCTTCTTCTTGAACTCGGCGGCGAGGCCCTCGTAGTACGTCACAGCGACTTCGTCGCCGACCTTGATCTTGTCGAAATTGCGCACCTCGGCGGGGACCTGGATCGTTCTGACCTCGTCGCCCTTTTTCAGCTCGACCAGGCGCTGCTTCGCATCGATGCGCGCCACTGTTGCCGAAATCGTCTGCACTTTTTCGGTCTGGACCGGCGCGGGTTGTGCGAATGCGCCTGCAAACACGAATGCAGCGAGCGCGCCCAACGGGAACAGCAGGTTCGGCTTGATCACGGCTCTCTCTCCAGGAGGTGGAATTCAAGCGAATGGTGCGAGCATCGTAGGGCAACTGCAGTACGTAGCTGGGGCACAGATGCCGCATGCTTGCGCGTAGCGTCTTGCTCGCGCGGCTGTCGCATGATGCGCGTCATCACGCTTATTCGACGGGACAAAATTATGCGCCGCGTCGCCGCTGCTGTCGCAGCCTGCTCAATGCTCGGTGTCGCGCACGCCGCCGAGGAATCATCAGCCGTCGAGCGCAACCCGCTCGAGTCCAAGTTCATCGTCGATGTCGGCTACTTCTTCCTGGCGACGGACATGCGCGTGCGTGTCGACGGTGAAACGAGCGACGAGGTGGGCTCCGATGTTGACTTCGACGACACGTTCGGCATCGGCGACTTCGATCGCTTTCGCGCGGAGGGCTCCTGGCGCATTGCGCCTCGGCACCTGATCCGTGCGATGTTCTTCCAGAACAACCGTAGCGCAACGCGCTCGATCGAGCGCGAGGTCAACTTCCAAGACGAGACGTTCCCGGTGGGCGCGACGGTCGATGCGCATTCCTCGCTCACGGTCGCGCAGCTTTCGTACGAGTACGCGTTCCTGAGGCGCGAGAACTACGAGCTCGCCGGTGGGATCGGCATCCACTACGTCGACATGGATCTGACTCTGGATGCGACGATCGCCGCGCAAGGCAATCAGGCATCGCGGAGCGCGGATGTGGGCGCGTCGACGCAAGCACCGCTGCCGGTGCTGGGGCTCAGGTGGATGTGGCGCTTGCCGCACAACTTCTACGTCGCTGCGCAGGCACAGTACTTCTATCTCAAGTTCGATCCGTATGCCGGCAGCCTCACCGATCTGAAGGCTACCGTCGTCTGGCAGGCGACCGATCACGTCGGCATCGGTGTCGGCTACAACGATTTCGGCTTCCGCTTCGACATCAACGACAAGCGCGACTTCGACGGCCGCCTGCGCTGGAACTACGGCGGGGCGATGGCCTTCGCGACCTTCATGTTCTGAGTGTTCGGCGCGCGGGCCGGCGTGACGAACCACTTATCCTGCGGCACGACCTTCGGCTGCTCCGGGTCGCCCTCGTAAGCAGGCGTCATGATCTGCACGCCGTACTCGTTAAAGACATCGAGCACGTTCCGATGCAACTCCGTGTAGCGCTGCGGCAGGAGCTTGGCGGAGTCGACGTAAGCATTCAGCTCGTAGGTGACTGCGAAATCGCCCAGCGCCTTCTCCAGTACGAACGGTGCAGGTTCGCGCAGGACCCCGCCAGTCCGCTCCGCCGCCAGCTGCAGCATCGCCTCGACCTGGCGCCACGGTGTCTCATAGCCGATGGAAACGGTCGTGTGCAGGATCAGGCCATGCGAGCGCGCGAGCTTGCTGTAGTTGACGACGTGGCTCTGCAGCACCAGTGAGTTCGGCACGACTACTTCCTCGTTCTTCGGCGTGCGCAGGTGCGTGACCATCAATCGCACTTCACTCACTTCGCCGGTCAGGTCGCCGACGGTGATCCGATCGCCGACGCGAAACGCGCGACGATACGTCACGGTGTAGCCCGCGATCAGGCTCGCCATCGCCGAAGAAGCGCCCAGCGACAGCATCAAGCCTGCGAAGATCGACAAGCCCTGGAACGCGGCGCTGCCGGATCCCGGAAGGTAGGGATACGCAATGACCAGCGAGAGCAGGATCACCAGGATCCGCACAATGTGATAGGTCGGTTGTGCCCACTCCGCGTCGAAGCTGCGCAGCGGCACGCGGCCGGCGCCGACAGCTGCGAAGAACAGCCCGAGGAGCTTCAGCAGGTAGCGCACCCCCAGGAAGAACAGCACGAGGAAGATGAGCTTGGGGATGTACGCGAAGAATCCCGTTGCCATCGACAGTATGGGCTGCACCACGAGATCCAGCAGCCGCTCGGCGGTGCTGCGGGTCCACGGAAACTGGCCCAGCGCGAACGTGCCCAGTGCATAGAGGATCGTGGCGATCACGATCCAGCGCAGCACGCCCAGGGCGCCGTCGAGCGCCCGCCAGATGCTCTCCGCCCTGACGACCTCGAACGATTGAATGCTCAGGCTGTGAACGCGTGCCCGATAGCGCTGGTCTAGCCCCAGGCGCGCGCGACGAAAACCAATCCAGACGAGCCACATCGCCAGCGCCGCGAGTGCTGTCGCGGCGCCGGCCACCACTGCGGATTGCACCAGTCGCTCGGGAGTGCGTTCCGCCCGGTAGCGGGTGATGGCCTCGCGGATTCGCACCGCGCGCACCAGTGCAGCGTCGGGCAGGGAAACTCCTTCGAGGAGAGCATCGGCGTCGATCACGCCGACCAGGTGCCTGTTGCCCGCGACGATATCGATGCGACTCTCGCGCTGCTCGGTTTTGATCGAGTTGGCAGGAATGTGCAGATCGTCGGCAACGGCGACGATCCGGTCGCTCACCTTGGCCGCGCGTTCCGCCGCAGGAAACGACGCACTCCCCGCGACACGAAACAGCTCTACGCCATCGACGATGATCGCTGCTGAATCCGGAGCGGCTTGCGCGTCGACGTCGCCGCCCGCCGGCTCCGCGGCCATCACTGGCCGCAGCAGCAGACAAGCGATGATGAGGAGTATTCGCGTCAGAAGCGCCACGCTCCTGTCAGCCACAGCGCGTACGCGTCGTCGACTTCGTCGATGTCGAAGAACTCGTACTCGATCTTCGTGTTCAGATGCTCGAAGAGCGTCACGCCCACGCCTACGCCGTACGTCACCGCTTCGCTGCTGCTGGAGCTGTCGAACACATTGCCGTTGTTCGGGCCGACGTTGTCGAAGTCGACGTGCAAGTCGACGTCGTGGTAGTAGTAGCCGAGCTTGGCGGACAGCTCGAAGATGCCGAGCGGCAGCGACCCCACCGCGTAGGCCCCGAAGCCCGCGAGGTCGACCTCGTACTGCCCGCTCGTGCCCGTGGCGTCGAAGTTGCCGTTCGGAGCGCCCAGGTCGATGTAGTCAGCCTCCAGCGCAATGTACGGGTTGAACCGCCAGCCCAGCACGAACTTCCAGGCGGAATCGTCGGCATCGAGATCCTGGAGCACGTCGCCGACTCCTTCGAGACTGTCGATCTTCACGTCGAACTGCCCGATGCCGGCGCCGATATAGAAACCGGACGTGTCCGGTTCCTGCGCGGCAGCGGAATGCGACACGCCAAGTGCCAGTAGTACGACCGTGCTCGAAGCGAGAAATCTGCAAACACTCATTGTGTTGAACATGATGCACCTGCCTATTTGGATGAAGCTGCTGCCGGCGGCTGCACCGGATACTTCTCGAAGATGTCCGCGACAACGGAACCGATCGCGGCACCGGGGTTATCGAGCATCGTCTTGGTGAGCTTCGCTTGCGCGACGCCCTGCCAGACCAGCTGCTTCTTCGTGGAGTCGACCAGATCGATCGCGAGCGTGCCCTGCTGGTAGTGGGTCGTGTACACGTCCTGCGGATAGCCGCCCCATGCTCCATACATGCCGGCGCGGTAACCGTAGAAGCCGTAGGACGCCGATGTGCCCGTGCTCTGCACCTCCGTGCGGTTCTCGACGTTGGTGCTGAAGTTCACCAGCAGCTGCGGTTGCGCAGCTTCCTGATAACCGCGCTTGGTCAGCTCTGCGCGCGTCGCGTCTTTGAGCCGACCGGTCAACATCGTTGCGTACTTCGACTTGTCGGTCGTCAGCTGTTCGAAGAAGCCGAAGGTCTTGTAGGTGGTGAAATCGATGGACGGATCGGCGTCGGCACGAATCGTGGGTCCACTGGTGCACGCCACCGCGAGCGCGCAGCATCCAACTGTGATCACGAGCCGCATGAATGTCTTCTGCAACATGGCGCCACTCTCCGCACTGCCGGAATAACAGCGCCTGCACTATCAAGTAAGCGGCGGTACGCGAGCCATACGGACAGAGGGCAGGCGCGGGCTCCAGTAGCGATAGAGCAACGCGCACAGCACTGTGACGAAACCGAGTACGAGGATCAGGACGAGCGCGAGCTTGAAGACGTGATCGATGATTCCGTTCACCTCTTGCGTCGCCGCACGCGTCACGCGCTCGACGTCCTTGCTCGAAGTGTTGAGCTGAGCCAGCAAAGCTTGCACACGCTCGGCTGCTGCGGCCAGATCGCGAGCGGTCGCTGCGTACTCGGTGATGTCGAAAGGACGCTTGGGCGTAGAGGCATTGGCAGACGCGGGCTCGTCGGGCTGGAAACGCGCAACGAACGCATCCAGCGCAGTCACGGTGCCGGTGACGGACTGAGACGTTTGCGTGCCTGCGTTCAACACGTCGCGCACGCTTACGAGCAGCGGTTGCAAGCGATCCTGTTCCGCATGCAGCGCAGAGGCGAGCTCGGTGATGATTGCATGTCGCTCGCTTGCGATGATCTCCGGTGCGCGAGCAGACAGCTGACCCATCGCTTCGGCGGCGAGGCTCAGACGATCGATGTTTGCCAAGGTCCGTTCCGCCTCGGGCATCGCGGCGAGCTGGTACACGAGCCGCTCGATTTCCATGTCGAGCAGGCTGGGCGCGCGTTGCAGATAGTAGATCGTGCGCTCTGCAAGCTGACGCGTCTGCTCCAGCTCGCGCACGGCCGGGTCGAGATTGCTGAGCGGATCGAGGCCGATGAAGCCGAAGAGGCCGTTGCTTTCCTGCTGCTCTTTGCCGCGACGGAGCTCGAGTGCGGCGAAGTCCGCGAACCGCACTTGTGCCACCGAACGTGTGGTCGGGTTCTCGGCGCGCCAGCGATCGATCGCTGCGCGAACTTCTTTCGCCTGCTCTGCATTGAGCACGCCATCGACCAGCGACCACGATTGCTGCTCGAGGTGGCGGTGCGCGTCCAGCAGGGCGCGCGCCCGCTCGCCATAGTCCTCGATCAATCGATCTTCGACGACCGCGCGACTCAAGGTTGCCAGCACGACCATGTCGAGCGCGTTGATCGTCGGATTGGCGCCGCTGGCGATCGTGTAAGCGGCGGTCGCCTGACTGACGCGCCAGTTATGCGCTCGCAGCCGCACCTCAGGCGGGGTGGATTGGAGGTCCAGCTTGGCGATCGGATCGCTGATGCGTCCGGTGTAGTCGTCCGCAAACCGCATGACCTTGAGCTGCAGCTCCTGCAGCTGCGCTGCGCGGACTTTGGACTCTTCTCCAGGCGTCAGGCGCTGCACCGTGGAGCAGCCGACGACGGCCGCGAGCAGACAATGCCCCAGTGCGAGCACGAAGCACAGCCGAAGCCCGGACATGGACGACCATGCTCCGGGCTGCAGTCATTGCAGCAATACGTATGCAAGGCGCCCTCGACACCCCGCCTTCGGATGCTCGGTCTACTGGGTGCACATATATATGTAGGCGCGCTGGAGAGCAGCGAGAGCAGGAGGCGACCCCATGAGCACCAAGATAATCACAACATTGTCCACGGCGTGTCTGATCGCGTGCGCTTCCGCTGCGTCCGCGCAGAGCAGCGTGGACCGCTCTTTTTCGGCCGTTTCGAACAACTGTGACTCGATCACGTGGTCCGAGAAGGCAGTGGCGACCTATCCGACGATCGCCTCGGCCTGCCAGGGCGTGGAAGAACGCAACGGCAAGAAGTACGTCAAGTTCCAGGGCACGGTGAAACGCACCGAGAACCAGGGCCAGCGACTGGTCGTCAACTTCAAGGATGGCGGCGAAGTCACGCTGACGCCGCCGGCGGATACCAACGTATACGTCAGTGGCAAGAAGGTTCCGGTTGCCGATCTGGCGCCGGGCGACGAGCTGAGGTTTTATGTCTCCGAGGATCGCCTCGCTGCGCAGTTCCCGGAAACGGAGTCGGTGTCTACGCGCTATGTCATCGTGCCCATCTACGTCCGGGACACCACTCGGCTGGCGTCGCTGCCATCAACAGCGGGCCCGCTGCCGTTGCTTGCGCTGAGCGGCTGGCTCAGTTTGGGTCTTGCGGGTCTGTTGACCCTGTATCGCCGTCGTCGCTAGTTAGTGCCTCCCCTGAGGCGACACGGCTCCCGTCGCCTGCCGGCTTTGCGCCGGCAGGCGTCTTTTCCGCCCGGACGATGAAGCGCTGCGGCGCCGAGCCGACGAAGTAGAACGGATAGCACGTCACCAGCGTGATCGCATGCTTGGAAGTTGCGGCGAGCACGCTTACGTCCGTCGGATCGACGATAGTCGTCGCAACGATTCGATACGTCTCGGTTCCGTCGAGGCGCTCCAGCAGCAGCACGTTACCGACGCGCACGTCTTTGAGCACGCGGAAGAAGCCATCGCGGTGCGCGGCGATACCGACGTTGCCCGGCTCGCCGATATGAGCCGTTCCCTCGATGCGGCCAGCGCCGCGATTCAGGTTTTCCTCGCTGGTGCCTTCGAAGACCGGTACTGCGAGATTCAGCGAAGGGATGCGCAGAACCGCTTCCGGAATGCCATCGGCATGCAAAGTGGCGCGGTAGTGCGCGATGCGCTCGCGTGACCAGGTCGACATGTCGACATGCTCGGTCGCGGCGATCTCGGCTATGGGGTCCGACTGAGGCGCCGCTTCTGCCGGCATGGCTTGTTGCTGTTGCAGGTCAGCGCGCAACGCGTCGAAGCTCTCGATGCCTTGCTCCCGGCCGTACGCGAACCAGGAGCGGCCCGCTGCATATGTGACGAGCAGCGATACGCCAACGGTCCAGGCCAGGATCTCGATCGATCGCGCTACCTTCATCGTCAGCTTCCTTTCGCAAGGCTCCAGGCGCCGTCGCTGGCGCGGCACGCGGTCCACGTGCGCGTCGTTGCCCTGTGCTTGGGCGAGTAGACGTTGGTGCGCACGCGCCGGCACTCATCGAACCCCTCGACGCGCGGTTGATCGATCACTTCGAGGCGCGCTCCCACGCCGGTTTTTGGATTGGACCACTCGACCGGTGCGGCGGGCTGCGGCGCATCCAGCAGCGTGTTCACGACCTTGAGGTAGTCCTGCAGATCCTGTTCGTTGAAGTCGACGAGCGCCTTGTCCTTGAGCAGCGAAGTCCAGTCGGAGGACCAGGCGGCAGGTGCGAGGAGCAGCAGTGCGATCAGGGACAGCAGCGCATTCCGGTTAGCGGGCCGCACGGCGCGTCAGCCGATGACCCGCGCCAGGATGTCCCGTTCGCGCGAGTGACCCGTGTCGGTGAGCGACTGCAGGACGGCGGGAGCGACCTGCGATGCCAGCGGCTGCCCGATGCCGAGGCTCGAGAGCGCAGATTCGTAATCGTCCATGTTATCGAGCGGCCGGGTCACGATGCCGCGCAGCTTGACCTCCTGCATGATGCGGTCGGCGTTCGGAATGGACTCGGCCAGATCGTCGAAATCGGGCTTCGGCAACCGTTCGCGGACGAATACCAGCAGGGCTCCCAGTGCGCCGCGTACCTGCGTCTCGTTCAGCCCGAGGCGATCCTGCAGTAGCGGCACGATGCTCTGGCCGGGGGGCGCGGCCGGCAGCTGCAGCGGGGCAAGGAGGAGGGCACCCAGACATGCCGCGATCGGCAGGAGGTTCCAGTAGCGCGCGCGGTGTTGCGAGGTGCTCATCGACATGTCCGGGGGCCGAACACACCCCATATATATGTAGCCGCGGGACCCCTTGGCCATACGCACAAGGGGCGCGGGACGCACCAGGCCTGATCGTCCGCTAGTTCGCGGTCAACACCTGCTCCAGGTAGGACTGCGCCGCGTCCGAGTCGGACTGCGATAGCCAGAAGATGGCGCGCTTGCGCTGCTCGCGCGACTGCGATCGGTCTTCGGCGATGGTGATCAGCGCTTTCGCCGCGCGGTCATCCGGCAACTGCGCAAGGGCGATGATCGCGCGCTCGCGCACGTCATCGTCTGTCTCCTTCCTGAGTGCCGCGAAGATCGCGCTTTCCGTGTCCGGCGCGCCGAGGTGGGCGAGCCAGAACCAGGCTTGTGCGCGAACCTCGGACGCCCGGTCGGTATTGCCGAGTCGGATCAGATCGGCAGACGCGCGCGGCGCTTTGGATTGCGAAAGCGAGAAGGCCGCGTGCTCGCGAATGTCTGCATTCTTGTCGTTCAACATGATGGAAGAGGTGATCTCCGCGCCTTCCTGGCCGCGCAGCAAGGCCATCCAGAAGACGGCTTGCTTGCGAGTCTCGGTCCGGGCGTCGTTGCGGGCGATGCCGGCCAAGCCATCGCGTGCGAGATTGCCGCGATTCACGGCGAGCGCGGCCAGGACGTCTTCCTCGACCCGATGACGCTTGTCAGCGCCTGCGTCGCGCTGCTCGGCCAGATTCACCAGCCACCGCGCGCTTTCGTCTTCGGCTACCCGGCCAAGGTCGCGCATCGGCGTTGCGGTCTCCACCGGACAAGTCGCCGACAACGCCCGAAAGCGGTCGAGCTTGCCGCCGCTGGTGCGTGCATAGATGCGAACGAGGTCGGTCGTCGAGTGGTCGTGGCTGCCATAGCTTTGCTGAGTGGCGTCGAGTCGACAGGCACTGCGCGGTGCATCGCGGAAGTTTCTGCTGTCGCTCCAGCAGCAATAGTCCGGCGCGCCATCGACGGCGGCGACTTCCCAGCTGGTCCAGCCGTCACGAGCCAGCGTCAACTCGGCTGACACCGCCCGCGGCCCGAATGCGAAAGAGGCCAGGCACAGCGCGGCTGCGCCGATCGAACAAGGTGTGAGTTTCATTTCTTGCCCTCCAGCGCTGCGTCGATCGCCTCCAGCGCGGCGTCGCCGTCCATCATCGTCAGCGTGCGTAACAACGCTCGCTTTTCCTCCGGCGTCGTCGCGGCTCGGTACAGCGCGAGCACGCCTTTCTCGTCGTCGGCGATCAACAGACCCTGCAAGGCGGCGTCCTTGATCTCCCGCTCGGTGCTGCGCGTATAGATCTCGTGGAGTGCGGCCCTGGCCGCATCGGTGCTGACGATGCCGATCTTTTGTACTGCTTCGGTGCGGACCTCCAGATCACCGCTCCCCTCGGCGATCTTGCGCAGGCTCTGCAGATCGCCGCTGATCGCATAGGCCTCCACCAGCTTGCCCGAGGCGTTCGGCCGATCGCCGAGCTTGCGCAGCTCGTCGACTGCGCCCATCACGCTGAGCATGTGAATGGCCTCGCTCGCTTCCTCATCCGACTTGGCATTCAGCGCTGCCTGGTACACCTCTTCCTTGCGCCCGGCGATCATCCAGGCTTCGAGCACTTCCTTCTTTACGCCGTCGTTGCCGGCCTTGTAGACCTCCAGCAGTCCGGCGAGCGACTTGTCGTTGCCGCCGATGCCGATGCTGCGAATGGCCTCCCTGCGCAGGGCGGCATCCGGCGAGCGGCTGGTTTGCAGCAGAATCGCGCCGGCTTCCGGCGAATCGATCTGGCTCAGCACGAACAGCGCGCGCTGCTTGATCAGCGTCGTCTGCGGTCCGGCCAGCACCTTCTTGATGATCGGCAACGCGCGCTCGGGTGGCTGCGCCATCAGGCCTTCCATCGCCGCGAGCGCGAGCTGCTCCTGCTCGGTGGGCTTCTGTGCGAACGTCAAGCCGCTCGCGACGAGGAGCAGCGCCGTCAGGATCGAGTAAAGAGAACGCATAAGGTTTCCTGGGCTAGAGCGCAATCGGTTGCGCGGGGGTTGAGGGGTCGGCTGCGGCCTTCAGCCGCGCCTGCATGACTCGCAATTCGAAGCTGAGCTGCGCGATGTCGCCCGCGGATGTCTCGCGGCGCTCATCGGTGAGGCTTTCGAGAATCGGCGTGAACGCGCGCAGCACGCGGGCGAGCTGCGGCTCGTTGGCGCGATCGGCTGCCAGCGCGTACATGCGGTTCTGTTCGATGATTGCCTCGACCAGCCGCGCCCGCTCGTCGGGCTGTGCGGTGTCGAGTTTCGCGAGCCGCTGCTCGGTGTTCGCGAGATGCCAGCGCAGCCCGCGCTCGTACGCGACCGTTTCGGGCGGCGCGCCGGCGGCTTGCGGCGAAGTCGGCGATGGTTGGTCCGCGATTTGCTCGGGCGCCGGCTTCATCGAGACCCAGACTGTGAACAGGATCGCCATGAGCGCGACGGTTGCCGCTAGTGCTTGCCAACGAAAGGAAGGGCGCGCACGCGAGCGCGCCATCAATGCCCCTTGCCAGCGTTGCTGAATGTGCGCGGGCACGGGAACGTCCGGCAGCTCTGCCGCCGTGTCGAGTTGCGCGACGAGCCGATGCAATCGCTGCGCGAGCTCGGGCTGCTTGGCGAGCGCGGTGGCAACTCGAGCACGTTCGGTCGCGTCGAGCCCGTCGCGATAATAGTAAAGAAGCAGGTCGTCGTCGGAGATCATGATTCGCCTCGCCATACATGCAGATCGACGCGCAGCTTGCGAACCGCGCGGAACAGTGCCTGCTTGGTGTTGTTGGCGTTCGTTTGCAGACTCTCGGCTATCTCTTCCAGCCGCCAGCCTTCGATGTGCTTGAGCACGAAGGTCTGGCGCTCAATCGTCGTCAGGCGTTGCATCGCTGTGATCAGGTCTCTGCTCAACGCTTCCTGGACGTATTCGCCATGCGGCGAGTTGGCTGCCATCAGGTATTCGGTGTCGAGCGACTCTTCCAGCGCTTGCGGCCGGCGCCGGCGCATCAGGTCGATGGCCGAGTTGAGCGCGATGCGGTGGATCCAGGTATCGAGCTCGGATTTGCCGCGGAACTCATCGCGCCGATCCCAGGCCTTCAGCAGCGCTTCCTGGACCGCATCCGCGGCGAGGTCGGCGTCCCGGGTGATTCGCAGGCACGCGTTGTACCAGCGGACACTGCGCTCGTTCAGTACGGCGTGGAAGGTGTCGGGCCGGACCCAGGACTTGAGTGAGGTGAGCACCGAACTTAGACGGCCGGGCCGCCAAAAGGTTAGGGTGCCAACTCTAGCCTCGACCGGCTACCACAACCCGTCTTTCGTATAAGGCTCGGTCCAGAGAGTGAGAGTCAGCATGACGGCCTTGGCCCAGGCCGCCTGCATGCGTTCGAGCCGGTCACCGCTGACGCCGGCTTGCATCAATCGCTGCCTCACGCAGTGGATGACCGGGATGGAGAACGCGAGGACATAGCGTAGCGGCACATGCGACGGCGTGTTCGCCCCTTCGGTGCGGTTCTTCTTGTCGGGAGTGTGGCGCAGCCCGATCTCGTGTTGATAGTCGAGCCACGCCTGATCGAACGGCCGGCTGCACAAATCGACGACCCATTGCACGAAGCGTCGCTTGACGCCGGCCTTGTATGCGTCGTCCGGCTTGCCATCCGGGCCGAAGAACCAGCGCGCGAGATGCTCGTGCGCGCCGATGATGGCGCGCCACTCGTCGACCATCGCCTCCGCTTGCGGCCGCAGAATTTCGCCCGCGTCCAGCAGCGCGCGGCGATCCGCGTCGTCGAAGCCCAGCGTTTGCTCGAGCCGGTGCAGGTCATCGAGCGTGACCGGCGAGCGTGCGACTCGTCCGTAGTCGTAGCCTGGAATGTTCATGGGCGTGCCTCCAGGGGCGAACGCAATCGCGCTCGTGCGGGTTCCGCTGAGTCGGAGATCTCCTGCCGGCATTTCTTGCAAGGAACTCGGCTCACGAGCGCGAATTGAGGCGACATGGCGGACGATCTCGACTCGCTGCTGAAGATCAGTCTGGATGAGCTGCGAATGCAGATGCTCGGCACGCAGGTGGCTTTCGGTTTCCAGTTTCAGTCGCTGTTTCAGGACCGCTTCGACGTCTCCGATCCGACACGGCGTGCGGCCGCCCTGACGGGCCTGATATTCATGACCCTCACGCTGGGGTTGCTGATCGCAGCGCCGGCTGTTCATCGAATCGCGGACGGTGGCCAGGCGTCCGAGCGCACGCGGCGGTTGACCATGTCGCTGGCGCAGGTTGCGCTGATCACCCTGGCCATCGGCCTCGCCGCGGCTGTGTTCGTTGCAGTCGTGACCGCATTTGGTGTGCACGCGGGATCGATTGCTGCGGCGATCACTGCCTGCGTGACTCTCTTCGCCTGGCACGGCTGGGGCAGGCTTCTGCGTTCGAGCACGAGGCAATCGACCATGAACGAGACCACGCGCTGTACGAATGTGCACGACAGAATCGACTATGTGCTGACGGAATCGCGAGTGATGCTGCCTGGGGCGCAGGCGCTGTTGGGATTTCAGCTGCTCGTGCCTTTGATGAAGTCGTTCGAATCACTGCCAGCCCCGGCGCGCACGATACATTTCGCGGCGCTGGTCCTCGTGACGATGACGGTCGTGTTGTTGATAGCACCTGCGGCTATCCATCGCATTGCGTTCGAGGGCGCAGACGATCCGCGATTCCTGCAGCTCGCCTCGCGCCTCGTGACTGCAGCGCTGGTTCCGCTCGCGCTCGGTGTGGCGAGCGAGCTGTACGTCGCAGGTGTACGCCTCTTGCCGGGCTCGCCCGTCGTCGCGTGGACGGCTGCGGGCGCTGCCTGCGTGCTCATCGGGTTCTGGTATGCGCTGCCGCTTGGCTTGCGGGCCACTGGAGCGAAACAGTGAATCTCATGGACCTGGCTGCGCACGATCCGGACTCGGGGCTGGTCCGCGTCATCATCGATACGCCGCGCGCCAGCCGCAACAAGTACAAGTTCGATCCCGAGGTTGGGCTGTTCAAGCTCAGCCGGGTATTGCCGGCGGGCATGTCGTTCCCATTCGATTTCGGCTCGATTCCGGGCACGCGCGCAGAGGACGGCGATGCCTTGGACGTCATGGTGCTGAATGAAGCACCGTTGTTCGCGGGATGCCTGGTTCTGGTTCACCTCATCGGCGTCATCCGCGCGAAGCAGACTGAGCGCGGCAAGACGATCCGCAACGATCGGTTGCTCGGCGTGATCGAGACGCCGGTGAACAAGCCCGTCATTCGTGACGTGAAAGCGCTGCCCAAGGAGCAACTGCGAGAGATCGAGCATTTCTTCCGTTCGTACAACGAGGCGCAAGGCCGGCGGTTCGTCGTGACGGGACGTGCCGGGCCGCAGGCCGCGCAACGGATACTCAAGCGCGCAATGCAGGAAGCAGCGTGACCGCGATGATGAGCATGCCGGTCGTGACAGTGATGGCGCCGATGATTCGCGCGACGCGCTCTCCCGCCGGCATGAGACGCTCGACCGTGATTGCAACTGCCACGACAGCCATCGCGCCCACATTCATGACGCCGATCACCAGCAGGATTGCGATCAGACCGGCACAGCATTGGGCGCAGTGAACACCGAGGCGCATGCCGTAGCGCCATGCTGAGGCGTCATCGTCCGGCAACGCACGGGCGCAGACTGCCTGAGCCCGGCAGCATGCGAGATGACGCAGCTTCCAGCGAGTGAACTGCAGAGAACCGGCGATCAGCACGACCAGCCCCGCTGCGAGTGGCGCCGCACGTGCCATCGCCGGCTGTTGCATCTGAATGGCAGCCACCGCGAAACCGAGCGGGAAGACGGCGGCTCCGATCAGCGTCCATACGAAGAAGTATCCGGCTCCAACCAGCGTGGTCAGCCGACCGAGTCGCAGGTCGCTTGTCGCAACGGACGTCTGACGATAGCGCCACAGCATCGGGGCGAGCGACGGCAGCATCATCGCTACCATCATCACTATCCACATGCCGAGGAACATCACGGCCGCGCCGGGCCACGATTGGCCCGGCATCCGCATCCACGCCATCGACATCGTCCAGCCGCCGGGCATGGGCATGCCGCCCATTGCCGACATCGATGCACACCAGATGACAGTTACCGCAGCACTGACAGCCAGCAGCAGCGCAGAGACTGCAATGAACCAGCGCGCCTCGCTCATCGCCTGCCGTATTGGTCGTGGTGACGCCACCAGAAGTCCGGCTCGTTGCGGCCCTTCGGCGCTCGGTCGAGCCACTGATACCCGCCCCAGAGGCCATCGAGTCCGCGCGCAAACGCCGAGTACGTGTGATAGACAACGCCGTCCTCGAGTGCGAACGCGCTCATGCCTGGCCGCTCGCGAACGTACGTGGCGATCTCCGTGCCGGTCTGTCGAGCGCCCTCGGCAGGTCCGTCGGCTTTGGCCAGTGCGGCTTCGTCCGCGGCGTCCTGGCGCCGATAGTTGTATTCGGTACCGCCGGCACGCTGTTGCTCCGGTGTGATGGAGACGGTGAAGTCGGCATTGAAGTCAGTGCCGGAAGACGAGGCCCAGGGAAACGTCCAGCCCATGCGTCGCTTGAAGGCTTGCAGCTTGTCGAGCTGTCCTCGCGAGATTGCCCAGAGCATGACGTCATGATTGGCCAGATGGACGGCGAAACCGTTGAAGCCGTCCGCGATCGCCGAGCATGCCGGGCAACCGGCCTCGTAGTCCGGCCCGAACATGAAGTGATAGACGATGAGTTGCGAGCGGCCTCGAAAGAGGTCGGGCAACGAGGCGCTGCCCTCATCGGTCTCGAATCGATACTGCTTGTCGATTCGCACCCATGGCAAATCCTGGCGCTGCCGCGCCACTTCGTCGCCGCGCCGTGTGAGCTCCTTCTCGGCGTCCAACAGATCCAGGCGCGCCGTGCGCCATTCCTCACGTGTTCCGACCCGGTGTTTGGTCATGGCTGTCTCCTGCTTTCAGCACGACAGCGGATCGTTTGTAACGGCGATTTGTTCCCGGGTTACGTCGGCAGTTCTTGCAAAAAAACCGGCTGAGCGTGCTCCAGAATGGCTTGACCTCAAGTCGACTTGATGTTGCAGAGTCGTCCAATGAGATCGCGCAGCCTGGTAGTGCTCGGCATCGTCTGCCTCGTGCTTGCCTCGTGCACGAGGATTCCAACACCGCAAGAGGCGAACGAAGTGATGCGGATGCTGCAGCATCACGGCCGCTGGGCGTGGGCACCGGCGGTTGCGCTCCTCTGGGCCGACGTCGTTCTGCCGATACCCCAGACCGCGGTGATCGCCGTGCTCGGGCTCATCTATGGGCCGCTGATCGGCGGACTGGTGGGCAGCTTCGGCCTGATCACCGGCGGCTTGCTCGGCTATGGTCTGATGCTCACGTCAGCGCGGCGCTTCGCGCAACGCTTCGCGGGCAGGTCGCTGCAGAAGATGGAGGGTTTCTTCGAGCGCCGCGGCGCCTGGGCGATCATCCTCACTCGCAGTCTGCCGTACAGCACCGCTGAGGCTGCCGTCTTTCTTGCCGGCCTCGCGCGCATGCCGCTCGGACGATTCCTTGTCGCGCTGACCGTCGGTAGTGTGCCGATCGCCTTTGCGTTCGCGGCCATGGGAGCCGGCTGGGAAGACCAACCGCTCCTGGCACTCGCGGCGAGCTACGTCCTGCCGATCCTCTTGCTGCCCATCGCGCTCTTTCTGCTGCACTCACGAGAGCGATGACAGATGTCGACGATATCCGATCGAGCGCCTTTCGCTGCGAACGTCGCTGCCTTCGCCCTGTTCATCGGCTCGCTAGTGATTTTTCCGAACCGCTCGCAGGGTTCCACAGCGCTGATACTGGCGCTTTCAGGATGTGCCGTAGCCCTGGCAGGCGTAGCTTTGGTCCTCTGGTCCCGTGCCGAGCTGGGCTCTGCGTGGAGCTTCTTGCCGAAGGCAGATGTTGATACGGGCCTGATCACGACCGGTCCCTATCGGCGCGTTCGGCATCCGATCTACCTGGGCCTCACGCTGCTCGCCACTGGCACCGCGCTCGCCTTCGGCAGCTGGTCGGCGTTGCTGATCGTGTCGTGCGCAGTCGTACCGACCTTCGCCTGGCGCGCGCACACAGAAGAGGTTCAGCTAAGCCGCATATTCGGCGAACGCTTTGTCGCGTACCGCGAGCGAACCCGCATGATCATTCCTTACCTACTTTGACCTCTTGCGGAAGGATGCGAACAGCACGCGTCAATGCATGCGCACTGCCGGCTTTGTGCCGACGCGTGTCGTAACTGCGAGCGGGCGTGTCAGGAAGCGATGGCGGACCTGGTCGGTCGGCAGGCGCACTGACGGAGTCGCCAGGAGATGGCGCTCGCCGAGCCACGACACCGCGCGCTGTAGAGCCGGCTCGTAGTCGTGCACGGGAAGCGTTGCATTGAGGTCGGTCGAACGTTTCATGGCTGTCGTCCAGGCTGTATCACTGGGTGACATCCTCGGGCAGAACCCCGCGCCGATAAATCCAGCCCGCGGACATAGACTCTTTCCTCCATTTCATCGCTATAGTCGGTGAATGCAAGTTGTGGCTTTTTATCGCAATCCAGCGTGGCAACTGGAGCTGCGGCAGGGTGTTCGGGCCGCGCTCCCCGCGGCACCGGGCGTCGTCGCGTGGGGTCTGGTCACGGGTGTCGCGATGGTCAAGAGCGGCCTCGCCGTGCCCTGGGCGATCGCCATCTCGCTGCTGGTTTATGCAGGCTCCGCGCAGCTGGCGACGCTGCCGCTGATCGTGGCAGGTCAGCCGTTCTGGATCGTTGCGCTGGCCGCGTTCGTCACCAATCTGCGCTTCGTCATCTACAGCGCTTCGCTGCGGCGCTGGTTCGAGACGTACTCGCAGCGTCGCCGCGCCGTGCTCGGCTACTTCACCGGCGACTTCACCTTCGCAATGTTCATGGAGCGAGTGCGTCGCGAAGGCGAGTTCGCGCATTGCGACGCGTGGTTTCTCGGTGCGTGCGGCTTCAATTGGGTGGTCTGGCAGGTGACATCGATCGTCGGCATCCTCGCCGCTACCGCGATTCCGAGCGAGTGGGGACTGCAATTCGCGGGGACGCTTGCGCTGCTCGCGCTCGCCATTCCGCTTTGCCTGGAGTGGCCGGGACTCGCCGGCGCAGCCGTCGCTGCACCGATCGCGGTGCTGGCACGAGGTCTGCCGTTCGGGCTCGGCTTGTTCGCCGGCATCGTCGCCGGCATCTGCGCAGCAGTTGCGGTCGATGCGGTGGTCGGACGACGCAAGGCGACCGTGCAGCGTGAAGGAGACGAACTGTCATGAACGTCAACATGCTGCTCGTGACTATCGGCATGGTGCTGGCGACGTTCATGACTCGCGCCGCGCTGTTGTTAGCGGGTCAACGCTTCAAGTTGTCGCCTCGCGTCGAGGCGGCACTGCGCTTCGCGCCCGCTTGCGCGTTGGCGGTGTTGATCGTGCCGGAAGTCCTGGTGCAGGCGGGCACGGTCAATCTGTCCTTCGACAACCCGCGGCTGGCGGCGGCACTCGCGGCAACGGCATTTTTTCTGTGGAAACGCAGTATGGTCGGTTGCATTGTCGTGGGCATGCTCGTCGTCACCGCGTTCCGCTTCGTCTGAGGTCGCACGTGCGGCGGGACGCCGCAGACCTGAGCCGCTGCCGGCTCATTCCAGCCGGGCGGGCGCGGGCCCGCCCACCGGAATCTCCATCAGGTCTTCGCCGAAGAACAGGTTGCCGGCGTAGACGGCGGACATTTCCCGGATCAGGCGCTCCCTGACTCCTGGCACGTCCATCTGCTCCGTGACGTGGCTCACCACGAGATTGCGCACGCCGGCTGCGTGGCCGAGTCGCGCAAGCTCGAGATGGCCCATGTTGTGCCGGTCCATTTCGGGACTGAGCGCGGTGCCGCTGATGAAGTGACACATGTGCACCAGGACGTCGCAATCGCGCGCGAGCAGTTCCATCGCCTTGCAGGGTCCGGCGTCGCCCGAGTAAGCGAAGCTGGCGCCGTCGGCCTCCATGCGGTAACCGAAACATTCCAGAAACGGCTGCGCGTGCAGGACGGAGCGTGCATGCACGCGAAAGCCGTCGCAGTCGATGGCTTCGCCGCTGCGCAGCTCACGCACGACGGGCTTGGGCTTGTGTCGCGGCAGCGTACCGCCGCGAGCGACGTAAACATCCTGGCTCATGCGCAGCTCGGTGCGTGCCGCGAGGTCGGGAGCGAACAGACCGCCTTCACCGATGATCGCTTCGGTCATCTGTGCCGTGTACGCAGGACCATACACGCGCAGCTCGGGGATGCGGCCGGCGCCTTGATCCCAACGCGTCATCAGCAGCCGCACATAGTCGAGGCAGTGGTCGTAGTGCAGGTGGGTGAAGAACACATCGGTTATGTCCACGGCGCGAACGCCTGCCTCCAGCATGCGGTGATAGGCGCCGGGACCTAAGTCGAACAGCACCTTGCGCTGCCCGGTCTCGACCAGGTAGCCGGAGCTCATGCGCTTGAGCGATGGAGTAGGGGTGCCGGTGCCGAGCAAGGTGATGCGCATGGAGTTCGAATCGCCGGTTGCGTTCACTGATTACTGCATAGTATTGTATTTAAAACTACACATCTAACTATCGCATGCAAATAGGCGCCCTCAAACGGCGATTGCGGACTCCCGGCGGGCCGAAGTACGCGCGCGTGCTCGACGCGCTCAGCAATGCGATTCACAGCGGCGAGCTCGAACCCGGCCAGCGACTGCCGGCCGAGACTGCGCTCTCGGCGCAGCTCTCCGTAAGTCTCGGTACCGTGCAGAAGGCGTTGGGCAAGCTCGCCGACAGCGGTCTGGTCGTGCGCAATCGGCGCACCGGGACTTTCGTTGCGGACCGCCGTTCGCAAGCGTCGGAGGCGTGGGTCTATCGTTTTCGCGATGCGCGGACCGGCGAGCTGCAGCTGCCGTTCGTGCGCGTGCTCGAGGTCGCGCAGGACAATTCGCGTGGTCCGTGGCGTGACCTGCTCGGCGCGAAATCCTGCGTAAGGGTCGACCGGTTGCTGTGGATCGAGAACGATCCGCCGGCATTCACGAGCGTGTACTTCGCGCTCGAGCACGGCCGCGTGCTGCTCGACGTGCCGCTCGAGGAACTGCACGGCTCCTCGGCTCACCGGCTGATGGTGGAGCAGTTCAACCTTCCCACGCTGCGAATCGAGCACCGCATCGGTTGTCGCAAGCTGTCCGATGACGCGTGCGAGGCGCTGCGTGTGCCAAAGGCCTCGCTCGGTACGGTGTGGGACGTGCACGACTTCTCGATCGGCGAGCGGCCGATCCTGTTCCAGCGCTTGCAGTTGCCGCCGGGACATCGGCCGCTGGAGATCGGCGAAAGCCTGGTGTCGGCGCCGACGCGCCCGTCGCGAAGTCGCACTGCGTGATGTGGCACGCGCTCCCGATCGCGGGGCTCGTGCTGATCTTCGTGCTCGGGACGCTGCGCTCGATCAATCTCGGCATTCTGTCGCTCGCGGCGACTTTCATCGTCGGCACGCTGCTGACTCGCGAAAGTCTCGCGGCCATGTATGCGGGTTTCCCAGTCGACTTGCTGATCCTGCTGGTTGGCGTCACCTATCTCTTTGGAGTTGCAGCCAGTAACGGCACCATCGAGCGCGTGGTCGCCGCTGCTGAGGCACGCGTGCGCGGACGACGCGCGCTGATTCCGTGGGTTGTGTTCGTACTGGCGGCGGTCCCTACGATGGCGGGAGCGCTCGGGTCGGCCGCTGCCGCCATGCTGGCGCCGATCGCGCTGCGCCTCGCGGAGCGTTGCTCGCTCGATCGACGCATGATCGGGTTGATGGTCCTGCATGGCTCGGCTTGCGGCAACTTCTCGCCGCTCAATGCGCTCGGCGTCATCGTCTTGCAGGGCGCAGCACGCAACGGCTTCGAAGTGTCCGCAGCCTCGGTATTTCTAGCCAATGTCGGCTACAACGTCGTGCTCGGAGCGGCGATCTTCGTCTGGTTCGGCGGCTTGCAGCCCGGCAAGCGCGCCGGGCCACCGCCGCCGCTGGAAGTCGAGGATGCGCTCAAGCCTGCGGCGACGACCGGCGTGGCTCATGTCTCCACGATAGTTGCGCTGCTGCTCGTAGCCGTGCTCGCGCTCGGCTACGGCTGGAGCATCGGATTCGTGGCGCTGCTGGCCGCTGCAGCACTCCATGTGCTTTTTCCGCAATCCAGTCACGGCGCAGAGCGCAGGATTCCGTGGGATGTGGTGCTGCTCGTGTGCGGCATCGTGACCTATGTATCAGCTTTGCAACGCGCAGGCACAGTCGATGCGATCGGCTCGGGCATCGTCGCGCTCGATGCGCCGCTGTTGAGCGCACTGCTGATCTGCGTAGTAGGGGCGGTGACCTCGGCGTTCGCATCGAGCGCCGGCATTCTGGGCGCGATGATCGTGCTCGCCGCGCCGTTCATGGCGCAGGGCGCAGTCAGCGTGTCCGGTCTGGTCATCGCGCTGGCAATCTCTGCAACCGTGGTGGACTCCTCGCCGTTCTCGACGGCCGGCGCCCTGGTCGTTGCCAATACCACAGTGGCCGAACGTACTGTCGTGTATCGCGGCTTGCTCGCGTGGGCGGCAATCATGGTGCTCACCGCGCCGCTCGCGACCTGGCTGCTGTTCGTCGTGCTCGCCTGAGCTCTCTTCCCCCGCTTGACACGTAGCGAACTTAGGATAACGTAGTTCGTATACGATCTATTAGATAATCGCGGCAGATCGGCTGGCAGACCGCAACCAAGGGGGATGACATGAACGAGCAATTCGCTTCCTCACTCCGCAATAGCATGGTGACGCTGGCAATCCTGTCGGCGCCGCAGTACGCGATGGCCCAGGAGCCGCAGCAGCAGACGCTGGCAGAAGTGGTGGTCACCGGCTCGCGACTGGTGCGCAGCGACCTGAGCGCGCCGAGTCCGGTCACTGTCATCAACGAGGACGCGGTGCAGCTGTCCGGCGATACCACCGTCGAAGCGGTGATCAACGAGCTGCCGCAACTTTCGGCCGGCAACAATTCCAGCGTCAATTCGGCCGGCGGCTCCGGCGTGCTGACTGCCAATCTGCGCGGCCTCGGCGCGGTGCGCACGCTGACTCTGGTCAACGGCCGGCGATTCATCCCGGCTAACAGCCAGGGCAGCGTGGACCTGGCGACGATTCCGACCGCGCTGGTGGAGCGCGTGGAAATCATCACCGGCGGCGCTTCGGCTGTGTACGGCTCCGACGCGATCGCCGGCGCCGTGAACTTCCTGCTGCGCGATAACTTCGAAGGCCTGCAGGTTTCGACGCAGTACGGCGAGACGTCCGAGAGCGACGGGCGCCAGGTGCAATACGACGCTTTGTTCGGCAGCAACTTCGACGAGGGCCGCGGCAACGTCACGGTGTATGCGTCGCACGCGAAGCGCGACCCGGTGTTCATGCAGGACCGCGACTTCTCCCGGGTGCCGCTCAATGCGGCGCTGGGGCCCAGCGGCTCCGGCAATATTCCCGGCGGACGCGTCAGCCTGAGCGCCGCGCAGATCGCCTCGCTGAACGTGGGCGGCGGACCGGGCGTCATTCCCGTCGGAGCCGAAGGCTGCACCACGCCAGTCAGCTCGATTCGCTTCGGCGCCAACGGCCAGGTGCTGCGTCATTGCGATCCGGAGACGCTGTACAACTATGCCGCGGGCAACTACCTGCTGCGGCCGTTGGAGCGCACGCAGTTCTCCGGTCTCGCGCACTACGAAATCAACGAGGCGGCCGAAGCGTATGCCGAAGTGCACTATGCACTCGCCGAGAACGAGTTCCAGCAGGCAGCTGATTCCTTGGCGATCGTGACCGGCAGCAACCCGTACTTCGAAGTGTTGAACTACGCGACCAACCCGGTGCTCTCGCCGGCGGTGCGCGCCATGTTCGTCAACAATCCGCAGATCTTCGATCCGGACGGCGACGGCAATGCGCGCATCTCCGGCGGCATTTCGCGGCGCGTCGACGAGCTGGGACTGCGCAATTTCGCCTTCGAGCGCAACACGATCGGCACCACGCTCGGCTTGCGCGGCGATTTCGCGATGGGCGAGCACACCTGGCGCTGGGACGTGTTCGGGCAGTACCAGCGCTCGCGCACCGACGAGGCGGTTCACAACACCATGTCACCGGCACGGCTGTCGCTGGGCCTGAATTCCACCACCAATTCTGCCGGCCAGGTCGTGTGCGTCACTGCGGTGTTCGGCTGCGTGCCCGTGAATCCCTTCGGCATCGGTTCCATCTCGCCCGAGGCGGCGGCCTTCATTTCGCCCGCGCGCTCATCCTCCGACAAGTTCGAGCGCTCGGTCGCGGGTGCATCGCTCGCCGGCGAATTCCTCAAGCTGCCGGCAGGTCCGATCTCCGCCGCGGTCGGTTACGAGTACCGCTCGGACGACTACGAGTTCCTGCCTGGAGCGACCGACCTGGCGAAGGAGTACGGCTCCGCCTCCCGCGGCATCACCGCGGGCGGCTACGACGTCTCCGAGTTCTTCGGCGAAGTGCGCGTGCCGCTGCTCAGCGATCTGCCGCTCGTCAACGTGCTCGCGCTGGAGGGTGCGATCCGCTTTTCGGACTATTCGAACATCGGCTCGGTCGAGACCTGGCGCGCCGGGCTCGAATGGGGCCCGGTCGAGTGGCTGCGGTTCCGCGGTGCCTACAACGTCGCCATCCGCGCGCCGAATATCAGCGAGCTGTTCGCGCCGATCCAGGAAGGCTTCTCGCCGGGCAACGATCCGTGTGCAGCCGTGCGCAGTCCCTCGCAGGCGCAGAAGGATTTCTGCGTGCAGCAGGGCGTGCCCGCGGCAGAGATCAACAACTTCGTGCAGGCGGCACTCGGCTTCAGTCAGGTGTCCGGCGGCAATCCGAACCTGAAGGAAGAGACGTCCGACACGATGACGGTCGGTGCGGTGCTGCGCTTCGAGCGCCTCAATCTCGCCGTGGATTACTACGAGATCGAAGTCGAGGACGCGGTCGCCACGATCAATGCGCAGACGACGCTCGACGTGTGCTATCAGCTGCTCGACGCCAACAGCGAACCCTGTCGCGCCATCACTCGCTTGCCCGGTAACGGCCAGGTGTTCCAGGTCCGCGCGAGCAACAGCAACATCGGATCGTTGTCGGTCAAGGGCGTGGATCTGAGCGCCGACTACACGTTGCCGCTGCCGGACGCGGTGGCATTCAGCGGTGGTGCCGATCTCACGCTGCAGCTCCAGACCGGTTGGCTGTTCGAGCGCGTGAGTCAGCTAGTCGGCGCGGCACCGATCGACTGTGCCGGATTCTTCGGCTCGTGCACGGCGCAGGGCGCGGGCGGCTCGCCCGCCTTCAAGGGGATTTTTGCCGCGTCGTACAACAGCGGGCCGGTGATGCTGCGCACGCAGATCCGCTACATCGGCGGGCTCGATCCGCTGGCGAACATCGCAGCCTCGACGCCGGTCGTCGCGGACGCGGTGACCTACGTCGACTTCGCGACGACCGTGCAGGTGGGCGAGAAACTCGAGCTGTACGGCGGCATCGACAACGCATTCGACGAAGGCCCGCCGCTGCTGACCTCGAGCTGGGGCGGCGACGCCAATACCGACGTTACGATGTACGACGTCATCGGGCGACGCTACTTCGTCGGCTTGCGCGCGCGGTTCTGAGCGCTGCAGAGATGAGCGTGGAGCGCTGACTCACCCCCGTCATGCGTTCCACGTTCTTCTGCATCGACGGTCACACGGCTGGCAATCCCGTGCGACTGGTCGCCGGCGGGGCGCCGCTGTTGCGCGGTGCCAGCATGGCCGAGCGCCGGCTCGATTTCATGGAACGGTTCGACTGGATCCGGACCGGACTGTGCTTCGAGCCGCGCGGCCACGACATGATGAGCGGCGGCTTTCTCTATCCGCCGACGCGCGCCGACGCCGACGTCGGGATCATCTTCATCGAGACCAGCGGCTGCCTGCCGATGTGCGGCCACGGCACGATCGGCATCCTCACCTTCGGGCTCGAGCACGGGCTCATCCGGCCGCGGACGCCGGGCGAGCTGCGCGTCGAAGTGCCTGCCGGTCTGTTGCAGGTTTCCTATGTGAGCGAGGGCAGCCGGGTTGCGTCCGTGCGCATCCGCAACGTGCCGAGCTACCTCGCTGCGAGCGCTGTGCAAGTGGAAGTGCCGGACTTCGGTCCGCTGCTGGTCGATGTCGCGTACGGCGGCAACTACTACGCCATCGTCGAGCCGCAAGGGCCGTATGTCGGCCTCGACTCTCTTGGCGCGAGCCGGCTCATCGATCTCAGCCGCCGGGTCCGTGAGCTCGTCCGCGAGCGGATCCAACCTGTACATCCGCTCGAAGCGTCGATCCGCGGCGTCAGTCACGTGCTGTGGGCAGATCGGCCGAAGAGCACCGGCGCGGATGCGCGCAACGCAGTGTTCTACGGCGAGCGCGCGATCGATCGCAGCCCGTGCGGTACCGGTACCAGCGCGCGCATGGCGCAGCTCGTCGCCCAAGGCAAGCTGCGGCAGGGCGACCGCTTCGTGCACGAAAGCTACATCGGCAGCCGCTTCATCGGTCGTGTCGAGGAGGAGGTGCAGCTCGCCGGACACCCGGCCATCGTGCCGTCCATCGAAGGTTCGGCGCGCGTCACGGGTATGAACACTCTCTGGATCGACGATGCCGATCCGTTCCGGCACGGATTTCAAGTAATCTGAGCGCACCTGAAGCTTCGAAGAGTGAGTTCATGAGCTCCGTCCAGCTTGACATCCGCACGCTGTCCGACCGCTTGGTGGACGTCGTCCGCGACTTCATCCTGTCGGGCGCCATCGCTCCCGATGTGCCGATCCGGCAGGATGCGCTGGCCGCGGAGCTGCGAGTCAGCAAGATTCCGCTGCGCGAGGCGCTGGCCAGGCTGGAGCAGGATGGCCTGGTCGTGTCGTACGCCAATCGCGGCTTCTTCGTGCGGCCGATGTCGCCGGAGGAAGCCGAAGAAATCTACGCGCTGCGCATCAGGCTGGAGCCGGACGCCGCGGCGTTTGCATGCCTCAAGGCGGACGACGCTGACCGCGAGCGCGCGCGGCAGGCGCTCGCACTATTCGACATCGACGCCGCCGCGCAGAAGCCGACCGTCGGTGGATTGAATCGCGCCTTCCACCTCGCGCTGGTGCGCCCGGGCGGCCAGCGGATCACGACCAACATCGTGGCGCGCCTGCACGTGCTGGCGGACCGTTACGTGCGCAAGCACCTGGAGCCGAAGGGCCGGTTCCTGAATGCCGAGGCCGAGCATCACGAGATGCTCGAAGCCTGGGTGAAGCGCCGCGACGCGCGCGTGCGCAAGCTGATCACCCAGCATCTCGAGCATACGCTGGCGGACCTGCGCACGGCGCTGCGTCCCGCGGCGGTGCAGGGCGCGGCCGCTGCCAAGAAGCGCGCGCGACGTTAGGAATCTCCCGGGCCTAGTGGTCATATATAGTATCTCGTATACTATCTCGCCCATGATCACCCACATCCGCCGGACTGCGCTGTGCCTGGCTCTGTTGCTCGCCGCGCCGCTGTGGGCCGCGGAGCCGCCGGTTGACGATCCGATTCCAGCGCGCACTGAGGGCACCGGACCCTATGCGCGCGTCGTGTTACGCAACGTCACCATCGTCAACGGGACCGGCGCGCCCGCGCAGGGACCGTACGATGTGGTGCTGGCGCAGGATCGGATCGCCGAGATCCGTTCGATCGGCAATCCGGGCGCGATCGATGCGAGCAAGCGCGCCGAGCGCGGCGACTATGAGCTCGATCTCACCGGCTACTACGTGCTGCCCGGCTTCGTCGACACTCACGTGCATCTGCACAGTCTCGCGGATGGTCAGAAGGTTCCTTCCGACTACATCCTGAAACTGTGGCTGGCGCATGGCGTGACGTCCGTGCGCGAGCTCGGCAACGATCGCCCGATCGAGTGGCTCGTCGGCATCAAGCAGCGCAGCGCGCGCAACGAGATAGTTGCGCCGCGCATCGACGTTTATCCATTCTTCCACGACATTCTGGGCACCATGCCCAACGACGCCGAAACCGCGCGGCGCGCGATACGCGAGGCGAAAAAACGCGGCGCCGACGGCATCAAGTTCCTGATGGCCGAGCAGGACGCGCTGTACGCGGCGCTCGACGAAGCCGAGAAGCTCGGCATGCGCACGACCATGCATCACTCGCAGGGCGCTGTCGCCTACGCCAACGTGCTGCAGACTTCCGCTCACGGGCTCGACTCGATGGAGCACTGGTACGGTCTGCCCGAGGCGATGTTCACCGATCGCACGATTCAGGACTGGCCGGGCTCGTACGTGAACAACGACGAGCAGATGCGCTTCGGCGAGGCGGGACGCCTGTGGAAGCAGGCGGCACCGCCGGGCTCCGAGACCTGGAACAAAGTGATGGACGAGCTGCTCGCGCGCCATTTCGTGCTCAGCCCGACGTTCACCGCGTACTTCACGAGCCGCGACTTCATGCGCATGAGCCGCGCGCAATGGCACGAGGAATACACGCTGCCGTCGCTGTGGGACTGGTACCGCCCGAGCCGGATCAATCACGGCTCGTACTGGTTCGACTGGACCACCGAGCGCGAGATGGCCTGGCGCGAGAACTATCGGCTGTGGATGCAGTTCGTCAACGAGTACAAGAACCGCGGCGGCACAGTCACGGTCGGCAGCGACAGCGGCTACATCTACAACCTCTACGGCTTCGGTTACGTCCAGGAAATGGAGCTGCTGCGCGAGGCCGGCTTCAGTCCGCTCGAAGTCATCCATGCAGCGACGCAAGCGGGCGCGCGCACGCTCGGCCATGAAGACCAGGTGGGCACGGTCCGCGTCGGTCGCAAGGCCGACCTCGTCATCGTCAAAGGCAATCCGCTCGAGAATCTCAAGCTGCTGTTCGGCACCGGCACGCTCAAGTTGAACGACGCCGGCCAGGTGGAGCGCGTCGGCGGCGTCGCGTACACGGTGAAGGACGGCATCATCTATGACGCCCGCAAGTTGCGCGAGGAACTGCGCGACATGGTCGCGAAGCAGAAGGCGCAACGTAACATCCCACCCGGTCCGATGAAGATCGAGACCGTCGACTCATCCCGGTGAGCCTCATGACCACTACTCACACTCGCACGCTCGTGCTCGCGTTCCTGTTGTCGGCGCCCGCTGCGCTCGTCGCGCAAACTGCGACGAACGAAGCCGAGCAGCGTCTCAAGGCGCTGTATGACGCCGAGTGGGAGTGGCGGCAGAAGGAAGAGGCGCGCGTGCCCGGTGAATTCGGACGCCACGCGGCCGACGATCATCTGCCGCGCGTCGATGCAGCCACGCAGCAGAAGCGGCTGGAATACTGGCAAAAGACGCTGAGCGAGCTCGACAAGATTCCCCTGGAGCAGTTGTCGCCGCAGGAGAAGATCAATGCGCAGGTGTTCCGCGCCGTGATCGACGAGGAGGTCGTCGACGTGCGCTACAGGACCTACGAGGCGCCGTTCAACGCGGACACGTTCTTCTGGACCGGCTTTACGCCGCGCGAAGGCTTCAGTAACGCCGAAGAGTATCGTCGCTATCTTGGCCGCTTGCGCGATACGCCGCGCTACTTCGACGAGCAGATCGTCAACATGCGCGCCGGTCTGAAGCGCGGCTTCACGGTGCCGAAGGTGTCGGTGACCGGTCGCGACCAGACCATCGAGCCGTACCTGAAGCCGGGTGAGACCAACCCGCTGTACCTGCCAATGACGATGATGCCGTCGTCGATCCCGCCGGACGAGCAGGAGAAGATGCGCGCCGAAGCGCGCAGTCTCATTGCCGCGCTCGTGCCCGCGTATTCGAAGCTGCTCGACTTCATTCGCAACGAGTATCTGGTGAAGGCGCGCACGACGCTCGCCGCCGAGAAGCAACCGGACGGCAAGGCCTACTACCAGGCGATGATCGAGAAGTTCACGACGCTCGATCTGACGGCGGAGCAGATTCATCAGATCGGCCTGAGCGAAGTCGCGCGCATCAAGGGCGCGATGCAGACGACGATGCAGAAAACGGGATTCAAAGGCACGTTGCCCGAGTTCATGACGTTCCTGCGCACCGATCCGCAGTTCTATGCGAAGACGCCGCACGAGTTGCTCGCCGACGCCACGTACGTGCTCAAGAAGATGGACGGCAAGCTCAAGGACACGATCGGTTTCCTGCCGCGCTATCGCCATGGCGTGATCCCGGTGCCCGACTCGCTCGCGCCCATCTACACCGGCGGTCGCGGCGGGCTCGAGAACTGCATGTTCAACACGTACAACCTGCCGGCGCGTCCGCTGTACACGCTGCCGTCGCTGGCGTTGCACGAGTGCACGCCGGGTCACAGTTTTCAGGCAGCGCTGGCGCTGGAACAGCCCGAGCAGCCGGGGTTTCGCAAGGAGCAGTATTTCTCCGGCTATGGTGAGGGCTGGGGCTTGTACACCGAATGGCTCGGCGGCTACATCGGCATCTACGAGACGCCGTACGAGGAGTTCGGCCAGCTGACCTACGAGATCTGGCGCGCCGCGCGACTCGTCGTCGACACCGGCATCCATCACTACGGCTGGAGTCGCGAGCAGGCCCTCGCGTATATGAAGGACAACGTGCCGCTCTCCGAGCACGAGATCACGACTGAGGTCGACCGCTACATCGCGTGGCCTGGGCAGGCGCTCGCCTACAAGCTCGGACAGATGCAGATCCTGCGTCATCGACGCGAGGCGGAACAGGCACTCGGGCCGAAGTTCGACCAGCGCAAATTCCACGACGCGATCCTCGCGCTCGGCGCAGTGCCGCTGCCGGTGCTGGCGGAGCGCATGGCCAAGTTCATTGCCGATGGCGGCGAGAATCCGCCGACGCCTTCCACTGGAGTCTCCCCGTGACGACGAAATCACTCTGGCAGGGCGTGTACCCGGCCGCGACGACGCAGTTTGCCCCGGACTTTTCGCTCGACCTGCCGGCGTGCCGGCGCACCGTTACCGCTCTGGTCGATGACGGCGTCGACGGACTCGTGCTGCTCGGCACGGTCGGTGAGAACAATTCGCTGCGGCCGGAAGAAAAGCGCACGGCGTTGGTCGCGGCCGTCGAAGCTGTCGGCGGACGCGTACCGTTGGTTGCGGGTGTTTCCGAGCTTTCGACCGATCGTGCGGCCGAGTTTGCGCGCGACGCCGAGAAGATCGGCATGAATGGGCTGATGCTGCTGCCAGCGATGGTTTATGTGCCGACGCCGGAAGAGCTGTACGCGCATTTCAAGACCGTCGCCGAAGCGACGTCGCTGCCGATCATGTTGTACAACAATCCGCCAGCGTATCGCGTGTCGATCGAGCTGGGCACGCTGGAGCAGCTGGCGAAGATTCCCAACATCGTTGCCGTCAAGGAGAGCGCTCCCGATCCGCGACGCATCACCGACATCATCAACGCCTTCGGCGATCGCTATACGCTGATGGCGGGGCTCGACGATGTGGCGCTCGAGGCGCTGCTGCTCGGTGCGAGCGGCTGGGTGTCGGGACTCACCAGCGCGTTCCCGCGCGAATCCGTGGCGCTGATGCGGGCCGCGCAGCGCGGCGATTGGATCGAAGCGCGACGCATCTATCGCTGGTTCATGCCGCTGCTGCATCTCGATGCCGATCACGACCTGGTGCAATCGATCAAGCTGGCGGAACAAGTGATGGGTCGCGGCTCGGAGCGCGTTCGCATGCCGCGCATGCCGCTCACAGGCGCACGCCGCGCGGACGTGATCTCCCGAGTCGAGCAGTGCGCGAAGCTGCGCCCGAGCCGGCAGGCCGGCGTCGCGGCGTAGTGATGAACGGCATCCTTGGTCCGCGCAAGCCGCTCGAGATCCGTGGGCCGCACGAGCCGGGTCGCACGCTCAAAAAGACGCTGAGCTGGCCGCATCTCGTTGCGCTCGGCGTCGGTGCGATCGTCGGCACGGGAATCTATACGCTGACTGGCGTTGGCGCGGATCGCGCCGGCCCTGCGGTCATCCTCGCGTTCGTCGTTGCCGGCGTGGTCTGTGCATGCGCCGCGCTGGCGTACGCAGAGCTCGCAACGTTGATACCAACCGCGGGCAGCGCCTACACGTACACCTACTCGGTGATGGGCGAAGCGCCGGCATGGATCGTCGGTTGGAGCCTGATCCTCGAGTATTCGCTCGCGTGCAGCACCGTGGCCGTGGGATGGTCGGGCTATCTGATCGGATGGCTGCAAGCTGCGGGCATACATTTACCAGCCGCGTTGCTGTCCGGGCCGCATGCCGGCGGCATCGTCAATCTGCCCGCGATCCTCGTGGCACTGGCGGTTGCCGGACTGCTGATCTCCGGAACTCGCGAGAGCGCGACGCTGAACATCATTCTTGTTGTGATCAAGATGACTGCGCTTGCGGTGTTCGTGCTGCTCGCGCTGCCGAACTTCAACGCGGACAACATGGTGCCGTTCGCGCCGCATGGCTTCGGCAGCACGCCCGATTCGCACGGTGTGACGCGCGGTGTCATGGCCGCTGCCGCGATCGTGTTCTTCGCGTTCTACGGCTTCGACGCAGTCGCTACGTCCGCGGAGGAAGCGAAGAACCCCGGTCGCGATCTGAAGATCGGCATCATCGGCTCGATGGCCGTTTGCACGATCATCTACATCCTGGTCGCGATCGCTGCGGTTGGCGCGGTCAATCACACCCAGATCGCTGCCTCGGGCGAGCCTCTCGCATTCGTGCTGCGTACGCTCAACCATCCGCTGGCAGCGCGGGCAGTCGCGCTCGCTGCGCTCATCGCGCTGCCATCCGTCATCCTCGTCATGATGTACGGGCAGAGCCGCATCTTCTTTGTCATGGCTCGCGACGGCCTGCTGCCGCGCAGGCTCAGCGTGGTGTCGTCGCGCAAGGGAGCGCCGGTGCTCATCACGGCGATCACCGGCGTCTTCGTCGCAGCCTTCGCCGGCTTTCTGCGTCTCGACGAAATCGCCGAGCTGGCGAACGCGGGCACGCTGGCTGCCTTCATCGCGGTCGCGGCGTGTATGATGATTCTGCGCAAGCGCTCGCCGGAGTTGCCGCGTATCTTCCGCTGCCCCTGGCCGACGGTCGTCGGCAGTCTGGCGATCGTCGGCTGCATCTATCTGTTGTTCAGCCTGCCGTCGAAGACGATCTCCCGCTTCTTCATCTGGAATCTGCTCGGCATCGCGGTCTATGTTCTGTACGGCCGCGCGCGCAGCGTGCTGGTCAGCGGAACCGTTCCAGATCGAGCGGCTTGAGGTCGACGTCAGTCGCCTCGCCGCGTGCGAGCGCTGCAATCAGCTCGCCCGTGACTGCCGCGAGCGTCAGACCGAGATGCTGGTGGCCGAAGGCGTAGAGCAGATTCGCGGTTCGCCGGCTGCGGCCCAGCGCTGGCAGATAATCGGGCAGGGTGGGGCGCGCACCGAACCATTCGCTGTACGGTTCGCGCAAGGGCAGGCCGAGCTCTGCGGCATGGCGTCTGAGGCGCGCCCACTTGCGTGGATCGGGGGGCGACTCGGCGCGCGCGAACTCGACGAAGCTGGCAGCGCGCAGCCCGGAGCGGAACGGCGTGACGATCATCGAGCGTTCCTCGAACACGACGGGCGGCAGGCCAGCGGGCCACGCGGCGTCAGC